>Ga0114978_10000174_pt1 | contig 53461 bp, 55 predicted proteins | sample S_140212_EF_Meta_FD_87027 | JGI IMG/M metagenome (GOLD analysis project Ga0114978, IMG submission 87027) | Freshwater microbial communities from Lake Simoncouche, Canada to study carbon cycling - S_140212_EF_MetaG | ecosystem: Environmental > Aquatic > Freshwater > Lake | place: Lake...
ATTCAGGATAACCATGATAAAAATATACATCTGAAATCTTATTTTTTATTCCAGATGTAACTAATACATGGTCAATCATAGAATAATCCTTATTTGATTGTGTATTACAGTTATTGTCAGAATCATACCAGTCACTATATCTTTCACTTTGTTGAACATTTTCAGCAGCACTGATTAATTCATATTTTCCTTTATATTCGCCAAAATCGCCTTTAAGAATATTTAGAACTTGTGAAGTAGGTTTGTTACTGTTGACATCTAAAACTACACCATCAAAATCATTTAAATCACCAATAACAATAACTTCGTAGCCTTTTGAGACATAATTAGCAATAACTGATTGTAAAACAGACGCCTGACCTTCTCTCTGAGCACATCTAGATGAATCAGTTGGATATGCGACAAAATGAGTTCCAATAAGAGCAATATTCATGTTGCTTAATTTAAATTCTGTAATATAATGTTTACTTACTCCGGTTGAACCGGTACCAGTATATCCACAAGTTGAACCATATATGGGATAATCATATCTGTCTTCCGTCCTATATAAACTAATAACAGGATCTACTCGAGTCAACATACCAACATTTTGTCCGGTACTTGTATCGGTCCCCTGTTTTAAGTAAGGCATATATGAATTATCATTCAATGAAGTTTTTAACATATTAAGCTCATCACAGCCTTCAATTTCACAAAAATTAATAATATCAGGATTTAAATCGTGAATCACTTTTGAAACATAAGATAAATGTGTTTCAGCTTCAGTAGTGTTTTTCCACGTACATCCATTCCCAGGACAATCCATATTACTGTAGTAATCAATAAAAAGCCATTCTACATTATATTGTACAAGCCGTAATTTACTTTTATTGCTTCGTCTATCGCCAATACTAGTAACAACAGGACATTCAGAATCAGAAAAAACAATACCAGCAAATAAAGAGAGAATCAAAAACAATTGTATCATTCTTTATATTACTTTACAAAATATATTTAATATATAATAAAATTGAATATATTAAATATATTTTATAAATAATATTATAATATGTTACGGAGAATGTTACCAAAGATTAAGATACCTTTAAAAAATCAAGAAACAAGGGCTTTCCCTGAATCAAATTTTATTATGAATTTTGATGGTTGTAGTAAAGGAAACCCAGGATTAGCAGGAGTAGGTGCTGTTATTTATTGTTTAGATGATGAAATTTGGAGTGGTAGTTTATTTCTTGGAAAAAACGCAACAAATAATCAATCAGAATATACTGGATTAATATTCGGACTTCAACAAGCAATAGATATGAAAATTAAAACATTAATGGTTAAAGGAGATAGTCAATTAGTTATTAATCAAATGACAGGAAAATATAAGTGTAATTCGGAAAACATAATTGAACTATATAAAAAGGCTAAAGAACTTGAAAAGAAATTTGAAAATATTTATTTTGTACATATTTTAAGACATTTAAATAAAAGAGCCGACGAATTATCAAATGAAGCTATTAAAGATTATATAAATATATCCGATGATGATATCAGATGATGATGATATTAAATAATTTATAATCATAAATAAGTATTAATACTCTAAACGATGAATATTTAAAACTTTATTTGGTTTATATTTTAATATATCTAGTTCTTTTTTTGTTGTAGGAAATTCTTTTTCACCATAAATGTCTTGTAACATTAGCCATTCAAATAACCCGCCGGGATAAATATAAATATTGTAAAATCCTAATGAATTTAGTTGATTATATTTTGCGTATATTTTTTCATCATTACAGTTCCGCCCATATATTATTATTTTTACCTGTTTATTACCCATTTTAATAAATTGGTTAATTAATTCTACTTCCTTATTAATGTTTACTGTATTTGGTATTAAACACACTTGTTCAATTTCATTTAATGTATTTATTAGTATATGTAATTCAGAATTTTTTATAACATACTGAACATCTTCGTAATTTATTTTTTGAGACGATTGAGAATTACCCATACATAATTAATTTACTTGATTTTAAATATTTAATCATTTAATATTTAAAATTTATATATTTAATTTTTTAAAATCTCCATTTTTAAAATGAAAAATTAAAAAACTACTTAACCCAAATATAACATCTACTAATAGATATATCCATGCTTTATTATTACCTATTATAGCATTATAAGCAAATAAGAAATATAATAATGAATGAATAGGTCTCAAATCATTCCACCATATTTTCTCTCCAAAAACTTCTCCGCCAGTTTTTCTTGAACCTGTTAAGTAAATATAAATAAATCCAATTGCTGGTAACAAAGCTAAATAACCTAGTAATGGTAAATATATAGCACTGGCATTTTTAGCAACATAGACGAATAAAGCTCTAGTTCCAATACAACCTATTAAAAATAATAGAAAACGTTTTTGAATATCGTTCATCTTATATTACATAAATATTTAATTAATATAATTTTTAATTAAACTGTACAACAATTTCGACTTCTTCTTTTTTAATGCTTTTTGTAGCGGAAATTGATAACTCTTCTCTCTTCTTGCGAGTTTTAGAATTATCTATAATAACTTCTTTTCTCTTTGAAGTACTATTACGATTGTTCATGTCCTTTTCAATTGTATCATAATTTTCTTCAATGTATTCAATAACCTTATTTTCAATTGCCCACTTAAAGAAGTTCAATTGGCCAATAGTGGTCTCAATACATGTTCCGTTTTTATAAGGAATGCTGATCCTATCCCAGCGACAAAAAGGGTCAAATCTTTTCTTACTGTAAGCCTTAAGCTTTAGTTTATAATCAAAATAAACCTTAAACCTAATTATGTTTTTATTAATATCAGAAAATGTATATAACGTATAATTCTTTTTAGCATAATTTGTTGCAAACCAATCAACAATCCGAAGAGATATTTTAGATTCACCTGTAATAATTTTTAACATTCTACTAAGATATTTATCATCCTTATAAAAATCCATAAGATTATTTAGCAATAATTCATTCTGCGTTGTATAATTTGAAGTTACACTCATTATGTAAAATCATACAAAATTATTTAAGTTGTTTATCAGGGAAAATATTTAATAATTAAATTTTATTTATTAAATTTTAAAAACTTAATCTATAATATAAATGCCCGACTTTATGACAACTTATTTTGGTCCTTTAGATAAGCAATCTTGTATATACTTTTTATTCTTATCAATGATATTCTTTGCCGTTTTAATTTTTACAATGATAGGTGAAGCATTATACATAATTAGAAGATATAAGGAATTAAATTTTACAGTTTTTACAAGCGGTATTTTATTATTATTTAACGCTTTTATTGCTTATTTTGTAAATCGTTTATTATACACGATGTGTTCTAAATCGTTGGCTTAATTGTGTTCACTTTGTGATGCTTTTGTTGAACCTTGTGTTGTATTAATTGGTTTTAAAAACTGATCTCTAATACCTATATCATTAACGTAATTAGTCTCACCTAAAAAGGGATTAAATCCAATTTGTTGTACTAAATCTCTACCAGATATTTTAGAATCAAGTTCTTCTCTCTTATTGGATACTTTAAACCCTGAACCAGCCTGAGTTTGATTCAAAATATCCCATGTATTTTCATCATGATTTAGTGATGTTGTATACGCAGAGGATTCCATTTCTTTACTAAATTTTTTATTTTCATATTCCTCTACATGTTTTTGTCGCCGCGATCTTTCATATGGTTCACCTTTTGTCCATTTCCACTCCATATTAATAATATTTAAACAGGTATTAATTATTATTAATAAACTTAATTATCTTGTTTTATAATGTTTAATTGTTTTGTAAATAAGAATTTCTCATCAGTTCGCCGCCTCCTCTTTAAATTACACTCTAAACATGCTAAATGGAAATTATCATTATTATGTCCTAAATCATTATTAATTCTGTCAACAGACCACTGACTCATTTCTCTCGATATATCATATAAAACATTCATTTCTTTTGTACAATAACGACATTTCAATTCACATTCCATCATTTTATTGATAACAGATTCAAACGTTAAAAAATTGGTCTCGTCATATCGTTTTTTTAAAATATCTTGTTGTTTATAACTATACATTTTTTTGTTAATTTCTTGAATAGCTATTTTTGAAACATCATTAGTAAAATTTAAATTATTATTTGATATATCTTTAATCATTTGAATTTGTTTAGAATATTCAAAATTATCTGGAGTGAATGTCCACTTTTCTGATTCAACGCGTTTTTTAGACTCCTTATCATAAGATTTGTTTGTTAATTTTTTCATTTGGTACCTATTAGATGTGCCAAATATATTTATTTTTTTTGATTCCTCTTCCATGTAATATGTTAATAATGTATATTATAATTAATTTTTAAACCGATATAAATATTGTTCAATAAATATATATTTTGTGAAACTGAGTTAAACTTAAGACTATATATTAATGTATATACAATGGAAGAAAATACCAATGCTGATATAACTGTTGACGAGTGTCAAGAGTTAAAGAATATTAAATATAAAACAATGTTATTGAATGGAGCTCCATTACATGAAACTAAATCTTCAAATGATATTTCTAATCTTGAAAAATTTCTTGAAGACGAAAAAATTAATAATAGCAACGAACCCTGGTGTAAACTAAATAAAACGATCAAGACAAAAAAATTAATTGAGTATGTTGAAATTTATAAAAAGGAAAAAAATCTTGATGAAAATGAAGCAAAAAATCTTGTAACATTTTTTAAAGATAGTCTCGATAAAAAGAAATTATGTCGCGTAAAGGACGTCATTTACGATAAAATTAATGGAATTATTAAAGAAATCCCATCATTAACGTACACAAAATCTAATAAACATTTTACATTAAAAAATATGGATAAACGTGTTTCAACATTAAAATCATTAGCACCTAAAAAGGTAAATGGAACTGTAAGACATAAAGATTTAGTCCAAATTAATAAAGCAGATGATTCCGAATCTGACGATGAGAAGTAAATTTTTAATATACTTTAATAATTATATTAAAAACATTTAAAGTAATATATATAGTATTATGTTTGAATTTTTCAAATTAGAAGATCTAGAAGACCTTGAAGATATAACAGATAAATTAGTATTTGACGACGAACCGTCTATATTTACTGAAGAATATGCTGTAGAATTGGTTGAAACCGCATTACACTTAATGGATGAATATATGGAACAGCATCCTCATGCTATTTCAGAGCCAAATTTTCATGAAATTTTATTAGAAGAGATTAAAGACATATTTTATGTTCAAATGGAAGATCATATTGATGATTTAGATATTGGTGATGATATTGAAGATGACATGAATGAACTATTAGAAGACGCGTTTAATATTTTTATTACCATATTTCATCCTGATAAATCCCAAGATAGTAAAGACAAATTTATAGAACCCAACAAATTTAATCATGAAGAGATAAGTATAATTGAATGTAAAATTCAACGCCTAAGAGAACTCCCTCAACCTATTCAAAGAACTCCTGAATGGTATCAATTTCGTTGGAATTTAATTACGGCTAGTAACGCATGGAAAGCATTTGAAACTCAATCTGCTATAAATCAATTAATTTATGAAAAATGTCAACCTCTTAAATCATATGATGACAATGGAGAAGAAGAAAAAATGGTTAATACAAATTCACCAATGCATTGGGGACAAAAGTTCGAACCATTGTCTGTTATGATTTATGAAGATATGTACAATTCAAAAGTAGAAGATTTTGGTTGTATTCAACATCTAACTTACAAATTTTTAGGTGCTTCGCCTGATGGCATTATTATTGAATCAGAAACAAGTCGTTACGGAAGAATGCTCGAGATTAAAAATCCGGTAAGTAGAGAAATTACAGGTGTACCCAAAAAAGAATATTGGGTTCAAATGCAACTACAAATGGAGGTTTGCGATCTAGATGAATGCGATTTTTTAGAAACTAAGTTTGTAGAATATCCTGATTACGATAGTTATCGTGACGATTTAGCAACTGCCAATGATTTGTACAAAGGAACAATTATATATTTTCATACAAAAGAAAGAAAACCATTTTATTTATATCAACCATTAAATTTATATTTAGCAGAGGATATTAGCAAATGGGAAGAAGAAAATATTGAAAAATATGAATCTGAACCATTTAATTATTCGTTTTTAAAATTTATTTACTGGAAACTTGATAAATTAAGTTGCGTTCTAGTGTTAAGAAATAAAGATTGGTTTAAAAATAATATAGGACAATTAGAAAAAGTCTGGAAAACGATTGAAACCGAACGCGTTACTGGATTTGAACACAGAGCTCCTGTCAAAAAACAAAAGAAAGAACCATTTAACCCTTTTTTTGAAAAAGAATCTCAAGGTTGTTTACTCAAATTTAATAAGATAATTAAAATAGATTAAATAATTTATATATTAAAATTAATACAATATATTTGGGGTATCTGTTCTAAATGGTAACAAATTATCATCAGTTGTAAAATATCCGATACGTGTTCCTGAAGTAGGGTTTACAGGCGGCAATTGTTCAATATAATTTGAGCCTGTTTTTTTCTCATGGTATAAAGCTCCACACACTGAAGCAGGAGTACATCTTCCAACATCTGGATTATTTGGATATCTTATATTATTTGTTATCTGGTCATACGACCCAACTTTAAATGTTGGATAATGCCACCACATATCAGCTGCGGTTTCATTTGAAATTTCATTTTTACCAATAGGAGGATAAGTATCTTGAACTAACACCTCAGTTTGAGCATTTGGAAAATAACCCATTGCTCCGGCTAAAGAATAATTACTATAACCTTCTATAGAATTATTTAATTTGAAAAAAAGAGGTAAACCTATAGCTAATACTAAAATAAGAAATAAAAATACAATTTGATTCATATATATAAATTATATATTTTAAATTCTTTATAAAAATCGGTTTAAAACTAAAACTTTAAATTATATAATAATGGAAACTACAACTGAAATGCGTGTAACTAAACGTGATGGAGAATTACAAGAAGTAGCGTTTGATAAAATTTTAGAGAGAGTAAAAAAATTAGGTCAAGAAGCAGGAATTCATATTAATTATTCTTCTCTTGTAATGAAAGTTATAGACCAATTATATGATAAAATTCCAACAGCAAAGATTGATGAACTTGCTGCTGAACAATGCGCGTCACTTTCAACAAATCATCCAGATTATGCGACACTATCCGCTCGTATTATTATTTCAAACCATCAGAAAAATACTGATTCTGTATTCTCAAACGTTATGATGTCATTACATGAGTTTACTGATTCTAAAGGACAAAATAAGCCACTTGTTTCTCAAAAACTTTGGGATTTTACCGATCATTATTCTGAACAAATAAATGAAATGATTGATCATGAGAGAGATTATTTAATCGACTATTTTGGGTTTAAAACATTAGAGCGCGCTTATCTTTTTAGAGTTGATAACAAGATTATAGAAAGACCTCAACATATGTGGATGCGTGTAGCAGTTGGCATTCACGGTGATTTAAATAATGAAAATCAAGAAGAAACACTTAGACTTGTTAAAGAAACTTATGATTTAATGTCTCAAAAATTTTTTACTCATGCCACACCAACTCTTTTTAATGCTGGAACACCCAGACCGCAAATGAGTTCTTGTTATTTGATAGCAATGGAAGATGACAGTATTGATGGTATTTTCAATACATTAAAGGATTGTGCTCATATTTCTAAGTGGGCTGGAGGCATTGGGTTACATATTCATAATATAAGAGCCAAAGGTAGCCATATTCAAGGAACAAATGGTACGTCTAATGGTCTAGTTCCAATGTTGAGAGTTTTTAATAATACAGCTAGATATGTCGATCAAGGAGGGAACAAAAGAAACGGATCATTTGCTATTTATTTGGAGCCATGGCATGCAGATGTTGAAGATTTCTTAGAATTGAAAAAGAACCACGGTGACGAAGAGTTGAAGGCGCGCGACCTCTTTTATGCTTTGTGGATTTGTGATCTTTTTATGGAACGCGTAAAAGATAATTCTAAATGGTCATTACTTTGTCCTCATGAATGTCCTGGTTTAAGTGACGTATATGGTGACAAATTTAAGGAGCTATATGAAAAATATGAATTAGCCGGTAAGGTTAGAAAGACTGTAAATGCTCGCGATTTATGGTTTAAAATTTTGGATTCTCAAATGGAAACCGGTACGCCATATATTCTTTACAAAGATGCTGCTAATTATAAGTCTAATCAAAAAAATCTCGGTACCATTAAGAGTTCAAATTTGTGTTGTGAAATTATAGAATATTCTGACGCAAATGAAACTGCTGTATGTAATCTTGCTTCTATAGCGTTACCTCCTTTTGTTAATGAGAAAACAAAAGAATTTGATTATCATAAGCTTCATGAAGTCACAAAAGTTGTAACTAATAATTTAAATCGTGTTATAGATGTCAATTTTTATCCAACTGAAAAAACTAAAAATAGTAACTTTAAACATAGACCTATTGGCATTGGAGTTCAAGGACTTGCGGATGCTTTTATTCTCATGGATATCCCTTTTCATTCTGAAGCCGCGAAAGAAGTAAATAAGTTAATTTTTGAAACAATTTATCACGGAGCATTAGAAAAATCTAATGAAATTTCAATTGAACGTACTAATTTTTATCAATATACTTATAATAATCATAACAATGCTGAATTCTATTTTACCAAAGATGAAATAACAAAATTGCCAATTGAGTTAAGAGGAGCATATAGTTCTTTTGAAGGTTCTCCGGCTTCCAAAGGAATTTTACAATTTGACATGTGGAATGCTACTCCTTCAGAACGTTATGATTGGACATCTCTTAAAGAATCTATTATTAAATATGGTTTGCGTAATTCACTTTTAGTTGCTCCAATGCCTACTGCGTCAACATCACAAATTCTTGGTTTTAATGAATGTTTTGAACCATTTACTAGTAACTTATATTCACGTAGAACGTTGGCCGGAGAGTTTGTTGTTGTAAATAAATATTTAATGAAAGAGCTTATTCAGTTAGGGCAATGGAATGAGCAAATCAAAAATAATATTATTGCTAATAAAGGTTCAGTTCAGCAACTAACAACACTATCAGAACATATTAGAGAGAAGTATAAGATTGTTTGGGAAATACCAATGAAACATTTAATTGATATGTCAGCTGATAGAGGCGCATTTATTTGTCAAAGTCAAAGTCTAAATCTCTGGATGGAGGATCCTACTTATAATTCATTAACTTCAATGCATTTTTATTCGTGGAAAAAAGGTCTTAAGACAGGAATATATTATTTAAGAAGAAAGGCTAAACATCAAGCGCAACAATTTACAATTGAGCCAGACGCAAAGGAATCAGAAGAAAAAGATGAAATTTGCGAAATGTGTTCGGCTTAAATAATTTTATAAAATTTAAATCTATATTAATTTAAATTTTACAACAGTTAATAATTATAATAGTTGAATATCTTTTGATATTTTAATAAATGTATTACATTTTTCATTTAAGTCTATATCATGTTTTAATTTCATAAAACATCTCAAAGTTACAAGAATATCATTAAATGAATTATGTAGATTATTTGGAGTACTTTTAAATAATTTTTGATGTAGTTCCAATAATTTTGGAAATTTTGTATACTCTTTCCCAAATTTATCAATTGCTTTTATATTACATAAATTAACTGATTCATGTAGTGTACAATATATATTTTTATAATTTGTTAAGAAATGAAGATTAAATTTGTATGCTTTTGCTTCATTTTCTGAAATATTACTGTTTGTTTCATAAATAAACCTAAGCAACTCTACCTTAATCATATTAATATCAAACGATATATTATGACCAACTAGTAAATCAACACTTCTTAAATGATAAAAGAATTCATTTAAAATAAACTCTATGTTAATACCATTTTTTAGTGAAGATTCATTTGTTATTCCATGTATTTTTATAGAATCTTCTGGTATAGTTATTCCATCTTTTACTTTAACTATTGTATCTTTCGATTCAACTATATCATTTAAATCTGTATCATAAATTACATAGCTAAATTGAACAATATGTGGCCATAAGTTTAACATATCAGGATTAATGATTTTTGATTTTGGAAGACCTGTGGTCTCTGTATCGAAAACTAAAACGCGCATTATATTTAATTAAATCTTAAAGTTTAAGCTTTTTATTTTTAAAGTATTAATATAGCTGAAAAAAATAATTTTACCTTTCAATTTTATTTTTATAGTTATTTGATTAAACATAATTTTTACAAATCCCAAAGCTTCTTCTATGCCAAATTGTAATACCATGTTCTTTAATTCCATCCATATGTCTTTTTGCTCCATAACCTTTGTTAGAATCAATACCATAATGTTCAGATAATGTTGGGTTTTGTTCGCATAATTCGTCTATGTATTTATCCCTTTCTACTTTAGCTAATATAGAAGCTGCCGCGATAGAAGCATATTTATTGTCACCTCCTTCGACAGTTACATGAGGTATCGATTGAATTTTATTTGTGCTTTTATCTAAGTAAGTAACTGGATTAAAATAATTACCATCAATTAATAAACTATAAGAATACTCTTTCCCTTCTTGTTGTCCTTTTTCCTTTAATTTTTTGTTTAATTGTTTTCTAATCTCTAGTATTGAAGTATGCATTGATAATTGTGTTGCTTGTAAAATATTTATTTCATCAACTTTTTTTTCATCTTCAAAGCTTATATACCAAGCTAAAGCATGATCTTTTACATATTGCGATGCTTCTTCAATCTTCTTTTTTGAATGATATTTTTTACTATCTTTAACCATCGAACAATCGAAGCTATCATCTTTAGGTAAAATTACTGCTGCTGTATAAACTCTTCCAAACATTGGACCTCTTCCAACTTCATCAACACCAACTTCATATACTTTATCGTTTTCATTGTAACACTTCTTTAATACTGGTTGAGGAACCTTTGTTTTAATTGTTTTAATTTTTTTTGTTTTTGGCATAATAATATATTCTTCGTCTGAATCAGACTCATCAATTATTTGAGCGCACTCGTAGTCGGTCTTCATTTTTATTTTATAATTATATTATTATTTGATAAATACAATTCAATTTTTTAATGTAATAAATATAATTATATATAGTTATAAACTTTTTTCACTATATAAATTATACAATGAATACTGAAGCATTATTTCTTTTCTTGATTTTATTATTAGGGCTTGTTTTATGTTCCTTTTTAGGAGGTAATTGTGGTAATGAAGGTTTTACCGGTGATTTTTCTGGAACATTTACAACTAAACATACTGATACCAATAACAAAAAAAACAAAGATCAAAATAACTATACTAATGGAGCATCAACTAGTTCAAATGTAAATTATGATAATTATAATCATTTTAATGGATCATCAACTCAATTAGCTGGTGGAACTTCATTTTATGGTCCTAATGGCGGTTCTGTTGTTGTAAATACAGATAGTAATGGACAACAAAGTTTACAAGTTACATTAGAAAATGGACAACAACCTATGACATTTTCATCTCAACAATCTTCTAGTAAAGAAAGTTACACTAATTATTATGGCAACAATGGAACAGCTACAACATATTATGGACCCAACGGAGCCACTGCTACTGTAGTTAATGGAGATAACGGACAACAAGCTATAAATGTTCAAACATCTTCAGGGTCTTACACATATACTCAGTCTGGTTCTAATTCTAATTCTAATTATAATCCTGATAATACTACATCTACCCAATACTATGGTAGCACAGGCTACCCAATTCAATCTAGCAGTAACAGTTTAGCATATCAAGGACCTTATGGCGGAAGTGCTGGTTCTGTAACTGGACCTCAAGGTAATACTGCTTCTTATGCTCAAGGTCCTCAAGGTAATACAGTTGCTGATACAAGCACTGGAGGATATGGTGATCAATATTACAGTACAATGCCTCAAGGTATTTCTAGAAATGAAATACCTGCTGGTCAAGAAGATTTGTATATTTTGAAATCTCAAGTTATTCCACCTGTTTGTCCAGCTTGTCCTGTTGGCGCTGCTTGCCCAAGACAAGAAAAATGCCCTCCATGCCCAGCGTGTGCCAGATGCCCTGAGCCATCTTTTGAATGCAAAAAGGTTCCTAACTATAATGCCATTGGAAGCGACTATCTACCCGCTCCTGTTTTAAATGATTTTTCTTCATTTGGAATGTAAATTAAATTATTTAAATAATTATTTATTAAATAATTTAAGCAAAGCTCTAATACAGTAACTTCGGTTTTAAGTTCTTCTTGTATTTCTTTTTATTTTGTTTTCACTCTTTTTAATTGAACCCTTTTTGTTTTTTATTTTATTATTTCTTGTTTTTCTAGCATTTATAACCTTTTTATTTTTAGATGTGCCTGCTCCTGATAAATCGTTGGATCTTCCTATCCATGTTGCTCTCTTAAATGATTTTTTGGTTGGCGCTCTTAGATTTAAATTTAAACTAAAATTTTTTGGTAAACCTTTACCAATGTCTTTTAACGGAACTTCTTCAATTTCACTAATAGATGATAATTCTAATAATATATTGCTTATTGATTCTAAATCATTTTTAAGATTTCCACTATCATTAAAATTAAATAAACTTGCTTCTACTTTCTCGCTATTTCCAATATTTATTTTAATACTCTCAAATTTATCTGCCGATTCTTGTCCAATTTTATTTTTTATAGTTTCATAATTATAAATTAACCCATTTTTGGAATAGATTAATTGACTATTTGTAATTTTCATAAGAAAATTGTTACAGTATTTAATCAAAAATAAACATAAATATTCATATGACTCGGCAATTGAAATTTTATTTAAAAGATCGGTTTTTTCTTCTTGAGTAAATTCTTCTATTTTATCTATTTCTTCTCTCGTTTTACTTAGTTCATAATAATTATTCATATCATTTGTATCTATATGTCCAATTAAACTATGAATTTGGGACATTATTCTGTAATTTATATCATCAAAATTATTTACAAATTTATCTGGACCAGAACTAATTAGCTTTAAGTTTGTTAATACAAATGTTATTAAATAAAAGCTTGAGTCGCTCCATTTTTTCATATCATATATAATAGTATCGCCTTCGGCTATATCAACTTCTAATGCGGTTAAAATAAAATCTATAGAATCTTCTTGTATATATTCAATATTTATAAATGTATCTATTATTTGTGAATAATAGTTTCTAATATTAATAGCATCTTGTAATGTAGATGTATCTTCATTTAATGTTGCTATTTCATCTGTTATATCTTGTAAAGATTTGAGTTTTGGTTGAAAACTATTCAATGAATAATATGCCTGTAACATCAATATTGAAACGCAATAATCATTAATATTCTTTATATTTTTATAATTAAAATTCAATTTATCCGGCGTTATTAAACCTTCATATTGAGAGTTATTTGTTTTAATTAAATCGGAAAAACATTTTAAAATATATATTTGATTTTTTCTATAACTTTCTTCACCTGGACCACCTCCTAAAAGTGATTGTCTACCAATGTTTTTCTTAGCTTTTGTAACACTATCTCTAGGTGCTTCAATTGTGCTTGATAATTTAATTTCAGGAATTTCTTCAACTGTAGGTTCTTCAACTTTTGTTGTCTGTAAAACCGGCGGAGCAGAATTTGCTCTTGGTTCATCAGCTACTAATTTAGGTGCTGATTTTGTTGGAACAGATGCTGGAGACTTCTTTTTTAAAATTCGATTTAATTCTTCTAATATTGTAGTAATAGTAGGTATAAATTTACCATACTTATTTGTCTGTGAAGCAAATTTACTTTTTGCTATTTTAATGTTTGGTAAAATATGATTTACAATATCAGATAGAGAGAAGATAAAATTTATTTTTGTATTTATTATATCTCTATTCCAAAAAATTACCTTTTCAGAAGCGCCTTTTAAAATTGCTATATTTTTTGTATAAAATTCAATTAAATCTTTCAGTACTCCATAAAATTCTTCAACGTCTTCTGTTTGCTTAAGTGAAGTCGAAAATCTTTCATAAACTGGTATATATTTCTTTAATTCGTCATAAGCACCTTGTGTTAATGTAACATCGTTATTTTTTTTATCAACAACAGGGTTTCCATCAATGTCTAACATTTGAGGGGGTGTCTCCTTGCTATATGGTTGAGAAGACATTGCTTTCATGGATTGTAAAGCCTTTTCGATAAATTCTATTATTTCTTGTTTAATTCTAGCAAAGTCTTCTTCTGATATAACAACAGGTTCAATAATAAAATCATTATCATCAAATATATTTCTCAGTTGTTCAATTATTTTGATATAATAAAAACGGGATAATTCATTTCCGCTTCTCTCAATGTCATCAATAAAGATCTTGACAATATTTTCTTTTAATTCAAGATATAATTTTTCTAACTCATTATAATCTCTGACATAACCGTCTAATTCTTTTTTAATTCCCCTTAATTTTGTATTTCTCTTAGATTCATCTGTATTATCCATTGCTTCAGCTACCATTCTACTTCTATCTTGAGCAGTAGCATAAGCAGCGTTAACTGTATTATCAACAAATTTTATAATTCCGTTTGCTTTATCTCTCACTTCAACTCCACTTGCCAATACACCTTTTGTTACCAAAGAGGATTCAAATGGAATAGCCGCTTCTGTATTAATTTTTTTCTTTCTGCTAGAACTAGAACTTATTTTAAATTCTGTCGGACTTTCACCTTTTAATAATGTTTCCTTATAAATAGGCAAATTCATTAAAAATTTACCTTCATTTTCAACGTTACCATAAGTGAAATATGGTGCAAAATACATAGCAAATTTTGAAGGTGGAGAATAAATTGTTGATGCTCCATTAATTAATGCTGTAAAATATGCGTTTTCATCTCCAGTAATTTGTATACATTCAGCATATTTATTTCTATTTAAAAATAAGGAATCAGTACATCTACTTTTGTCTCCAATATATTTAATTCTTAATAAAAATATACTTTCAAAAGCATAACTTCTAGCATCCAATCCTGGTTCTCTTGTAAATATTTCTTTCAATTTTAAAGAATCTATATATAATTTTTGAGCTACCTTAACAATTGATTCACTTACATCTACATTATCATCACTAACTAATCTAATTGTGCCTGAAAATATCTTTTTAACAACATCATTAATTCCTTCGGAAACTGAAGGACCTGCTGTGTCAGAAAAATAAAAATACCATCTTTTAAATGTGTTATCCTTCAATTTTAATTCAAAATTGCTAATTAAATTTTGCGATAGACTTGGTAAAAATGATGTGTTATTAACGGTATAATTTATTAACTGCTTAAGAGCAAACGGATAATGTTCGGAATTAATTTGCCAACTATCGCCTAGTTTAGTTTCACATTCTAAATTTATTTCGTCAAAATCAACATAAATAAAATGAGAGAAAACTCTTGCGTTATTTTTTGAATTAGTAGTGTTCTTTAAAACAGTCTTTAAAAAAGTCATTCTTATAACAGCTCCTTGTAAATTTCCTTGATTATTAAATATAGTCATAAAAATATCCATTTCAGGTGGGAAATACTCTGGCATGTTTTCGCCGCCCTGTAATGAACTATCTAAAACACCAGATACTACTTGAAATTTAAAAGGATACTTATTATTTAAATCTTCTTCAATATTTCTCTCAATAGCGGTTTGACAAGGTGATTTAGGTGTTTTAAATTCTTTCTTTTTTGTTTTTGGTTTAGAAATTACTACTTCACTTGTATCAGATCCGCTCTCTGAAGCAGCTGTCGTGCTTCCTTGGGAATCTTCTCTCAAATTATCTACTTCTTCTTCTTTAACTTCTTTTTCTTTAACTTCTTCTTCTTTAACTTGATACTCTTCTTCTTCTTCAACAGTGCGTTCAACATTAACTATATTACAATTATCTGAACAGTTTAAACTTTCCATAACTCTTTCAATAACAGGCGCAATATTCATATCATTAACAGTTCCAAATTGTTTTATAATAAATCTATCATCATTTGATTCCCCTTTAATAGTTTCATATAATTTATTTACTTTATTTATTCTCTCGTTTAAGTTTTCTTCAGCTCCATCACAAAGTATGTTTGTTACATCAGGATATTTAAAATCTGGATGAATTTGAGGTGATATGTTTTTGGATATTTTTTTAAGTATTTCAATAAATATATTTTCAAATATAATATGTCTTGCTCTATTTTCAGGTGTCAAACTTTCTGAAGCTTTTGAATCTGGTGCTCGAACACCATAAAATTTATATGTTGCTCCTCTGAGAATTTTAGTTTCATCAATATCTCCACCAATCATTGTACCAACCTCTTCTTTTACCCCTTCTTTTACTTCTTCTTTTACCCCTTCTTTTACCCCTTCTTTTACCTCTTCTTTTACATCTTCTTTTACCTCTTCTTTTACTCCTTCTTTTACCTCTTCTTTTACTCCTTCTTTTACCTCTTCTTTTACTCCTTCTTTTTCTTCTTCTTCTTCTTCTTCTACCACTATATCTTTTTTTGTTCTGTAAAGCTCAACAAGAAACGCAGTATATAATTTTTTAAAGTATTCTGGAGTGAAAAATTCGTCAACATTTTTCTTTGTTATTTTTTTACCATCTATTTCAAATTTATTTATAAAAGCATCTAAATTATTTTCGTCCTTACTTTTATAAAGCATCTCATAACAAGGAACAATATTTTCAATAATAGTAACTTTATCTCCCGAATATTTAACTTCTAGTTCTCCTTCTTCTTGTAATTGTGTAATACTATCTATTTTAATTGAATATACGTGTTTTTTCTCGTTCATACTCCATACATCATGCATACCTTTGTCCCATCCATCTGAAGTAAAACCTAAGAATAATATTTGAGCGTGATCCTCTGCAACAGGTAGTTTAAGTCTGTTACCTCTTGGGTCGCAATTCATATTTATATCGCCACCAATTGTTATAAGTTGACCAAAACTATCCATTATTTTTTGAATATCTAAATTGCCATCCTTTTTGTATTCAGTAGAATTATTGAGTAATTGAAAACTATCATCACCAATTACCATAATACCAACTATTCCTCGTTTTCCTGAAAAACTTGTTTTAACTAATGTATTCATGAAATCATTTGAATAAATATTATCTGTAATGCCTGTGGTTAATTGTTCTAGATCAACATCTTTTTTTAATACACCTTTTGATGTTTCAGTAACCCATGATGTAGAACCTGAAGTTCTACCACCTCTAAAATCATGACATTGATCTAAAGGCATAAAAAAAAGTGCTGTCATTATATTTTCGCATTTTTGAAGATAAATTGGCGTTATATTTGTTATATTTATTCTCTCCTTCTCCTTCCAATCAGGTTCTATACCTGTGGGGTTTTGGTTTACTATTGTATAATAATTTTGAAGACTATTTCCATATTCCTTGTGTTGAGTTTCAAAATCACTAAATTTAGAGACGGTATCATCTTTCAAATCATTATTGAATACATAAATATTAGGATCTAAATCATTTGAATTATTTATATGAAATGTTTCAGCAACATCGGTTAAATTACATAACAACAATTTATTCCATGTATGATAAAAATAAGGATAAGGTTCTCCTACTAGAAATTCTGGAATTGATATTGATGATTGATTTGATTCAACTCTTCCCATTTCTTGTCGAGGTTTAAATAATACACCTGTATCTTTTACATCAAATTCATCTTCTACTGATTGTCTTTCTATTGTAAATTTTCCTGACATATATTATAATTATAAAATATTTAATTATAATGTATATAACCTAAATAGTACATTTATTCTCGTGTCTTAATACATTTTTTATCCATTTGAAATGTAGCAGTTTTGTCTTCTTGAGGTACAATATTAATAACACATTTGGCCTTTTTACCATATAATGGTTCTGTACATCCCTTTTCCTTCTTCTTCCTTGTTGTAGTTTTTTTAAATGTAAATACTTTTGGTTTTTCATCAGTACATCTTGATCTAAAATGTTCGTATCGTTCTCTTACATCACAATAAGTCAAATTGGATTTTTTGTTCAACATTCTATTAATAGTTTCATGAAGTTCATAAATATAACGAGAGAATGTTTCCCTACTTTTCATATGACACATTTGTAATGGTTTCTTTTTAAGGTTATTCGCTAAATTCATTCTACAATACTTACACGGTAACACATTTCTTAAGTTTAAAACAAAATTTCTATAATTTTTCTTATTTTCAGATGTTGGTTCAACAGGATAATTAAAGCTCATTGTATGAAGATAATGCCACATAGCAGGACCCCAGACCGACGTCATCATACCATCTCCCGATTTATAATCTTTTTTTGAAAATATGTGTTTTTTTGTTTTATTGTGTGTATTTCTATTTTTACGAGTTTGTGTCATTATATATTATTTAAATATTAAAAAATAAAATATATATAAAAATTATATGGATTCGAATACCCCATTTAACTTGATGATTTTTACGGATGAAACAAAAAAAGTTTGCTTATGCTCTGCTACTTCAATCATTCTTATTGTTCTTTTTATAGTTAGTCCATTAAGCAATTTCTTAACGACATCTTTGTTAATGAAAATTGTAACATTACTAATCTTAGTTTATACGATTTATTTAAACAATAAACAAACAGAACTATTAAGAGAGGCTGGTTCACTGATAAATTCTGAAAAACTTAAGTCGCAACTAAATTTAAACATAATATGTAGTTATGTGTTTACGATATTCATAGGTTTGTTAGTTATTTTTGTTATCAAAAGTTTTTTCTGATTTAAGAATTGATTTAGAAAAAGATTGTTTAACTTCCATAATTTTTTTGTAATATAGTTTATCATTTGAGCAATTATATTTATTTATTTCAATTAGCTCTCCAGTATTAGTTCTAAATAACATATAAATATATTAATTTAATATCTTTATATTGTATTCGTTAAAACAGAATGTTAATTTCTTCTAGAATATATATAAATGGCTACCGCAAAATATATTAACTTTAATCAAGGTTTACCAATTGGGGAAGACTCTAATAGTATTTTTTCAAGAATTAAAAGCGCAGGAAGCAATTTGAATAGTACGACATTAATAATTATTGTTGCTGTTATAATATTTGCTATTATTGCCGGTGTTTATTATTATTATTACATGTTACCTGAAATGAAGGCAAAATACCAACCAAATAGTGAACATGTACAAGAAGGATCTGGAGCTGGAAATGGTAGTACAGCCGAGCTACTATTTTTTTATGCTGATTGGTGTCCTCATTGTAAAACAGCTAAACCAATATGGAATGATTTAAAGGCTGAATATGAAAATAAAACTATTAATGGATACAAAGTTGTATTTACTGATGTAAACTGTTCTGAAGAAACTGCTGAAGTTGACAAGATGATGAATCAATACAACGTTGAAGGTTATCCTACCATAAAATTATTAAAGGATGGTCAGATTATCGAATATGACGCAAAGCCTTCAAAAGAAACACTTAATCAGTTTTTAAACACTGTTCTATAAATTTAACAGCTGTTTCTGTACCATTTTTAAATAAATCTCGTCTAACTTCTATATTACCTAAGGTGTTTTTTAAAACATCAAAACTTAAGTAATGCGCATCACAAGTTACTTCATTTTTTATTTGTGGTTGACTATGCTCCGTATTAACACTAAATACAGCTTTAAATAAAAAACTTAATAAAAAATCTAACATTGTAGAATCAGAATTTACATTTTCTTTTTCGTCTCTATATTTATTTTTAAACCCTAGTATTTCATCAGGTTTTTTCCCTGATTCAATACAATAATTTAACGGATAATTACATGCCATTCCTCCGTCAATATAGCATTTATTATCAATACATACTGGTGTAACTAGTATAGGTAACGCACATGTCATCTGTATAGCCGTCATAAGTGACAACTTAGGATGAGTCAAATAAGATATATCTTGTACGCTGTATTCATTAATTTCAAATGAATATATGTGTAATTCTATATTAGATAATTTATAAAAATCTTCTAAATTTATGTCCATCGGAATATCTTTAGCATCAAGTAGAGGCTTAAAACATTTTTCAATTGTTTTAATGTCAAAGATTCCCTTCTTAGTGTAAGCATCAAAAATATTTTGAACTTTAATAGGAAATACATCCTGCCACGGTCGTTTAATAATATAATCATTTATGGTTTCCCAGTCAAATTTAAGGCAAATTAATACACCTACAATTGCTCCTGCTGATGTTCCATAAATTGATTCAATATTTTTCATGTCTACTTTTTCATTTTTTTCAAGATGTTGAATAGCACCAAGGATTTGTATCATTATTGGACCACCACCAGAAATAACCAAGTGTTTAATTGTCATTATTTTAAGATTAAATTTATCTTTATGCTATTATTATTATTATTAAAAATTAAATAATATAGATTAAATTTTTATTTTTTTTTCTAAAATGTATTTAAATGGCAAATATATTTACGTTGGAAAATATCGAAGACTTCTCAGAAAAGGTCAATATAGACGAATTATATGAAAAAAAACGCAAACAAGACTTGAATAAATTAGATTTATTTAATAAGATTTTAAATAGAATACACGTTAAAATTAAAACAATATCACGTCAAAAGGTAGACGAACAAGCATGTTGGTTTTTGGTTCCCGAAACAATGATTGGTGTACCAAGATACGATCAAGCAGGATGTATAGCATATTTAATTAGTAAGTTACAAACAAATGGTTTTAACGTAAGATATATACATCCTAATTTGCTTTTTATATCATGGAATCATTGGGTACCTTCATATGTTAGAACAGAAATAAAAAAGAAAACAGGTATAACCCTTAACGAATATGGTAAAAAAGTAGAAGAAAATGATGATGCTGATAATGATGTAAAGACAATAGAACCTTCAAATCCAAATGATTATATGTTAAGAGATCAAAATATGGAACAAAAAGGTAAACAACAAAAGAAAGAATACACTCCAATTAAGTCATATAAACCGTCGGGTAATTTAATTTATGATGATGAACTTTTAAATAAAATCGAGGATAAATTTCTTTAAGTATCAAATTCAATTTATTATATAAAAGTGTGAAAAAATCTGGGGGAAAGTTTTTCTCAATTTTGAAATTGGACAAAAAAAATGTCCAAAAATGAAAACCTTGGATATTTTATGTCAAATAATACAATTCTGTGACCATAATTGAAATTTATGGTCTGGTCACCAAAAAAATAATTCTTAAAATGTTAGCATAATTTTTTTTATAAAAGCTTAAAAATAAAATATGTCTCTATTTTATGGAAACTTTAGGTGACAAAACGGTGACAAAAAATGAGCAATATGAGCTGTCTAATTTTAATTGTATTATGTGTAACTATATATGCTGTAAAAAATTTAATTTCAATAGACATTTATTGTCTAGTAAACATATACAGCTAATGAAAGGTGACAAATCGGTGACAAAAAATGAGCAAAATGAGCAAAATGAGCAAAAATATTGCTGTGAAAATTGTAATAAAAAATACGCATCTAGAAATGGATTATGGAAACATTCCAAAAATTGTAATTTTAAAGATAATTCAACTGAATATAAAGTTGAAAAAAATGAAATATCAGACAAAGAATTAGTCATGATGTTAATTAATGAAAATAAAGAAATGAAAACTTTAATGTTAGAACAACAAAATATGATTATGAAGGTTATTGAAAATGGAACACATAATACTACTACTCATACGAATTCACATAATAAAGCATTTAATTTAAATTTTTTTCTTAATGAAACATGTAAAGATGCTATGAATATTATGGATTTTGTCGATTCTATTAAGTTACAGCTTTCTGATTTAGAGAGAGTTGGAGAATTGGGTTATGTTGAAGGTATATCTAATATTATAGTAAAAAATCTAAAAGAAATGGATGTTACTCAAAGACCTGTTCATTGTACTGATAAGAAAAGAGAGACAATATATATTAAAGATGAAAATAAGTGGGAAAAAGATGAAGATAATAAGAAATTACATAAAGTTGTTAGAAAAGTTACTTGTAAGAATCAAAATTTAATACCAAAATTTAAAGAACTTCATCCTGATTATAACAAATATAATTCAAAATTTTCTGATCAATTTAATAAAATTATTGTTGAATCCATGGGAGGACCTGGTGACAATGATTTTGAAAAGGAAGAAAAAATAATACAAAAAATATCAAGAGAAGTAATAGTTGAAAAATAATATTTAATCATCATTTTTTAAACGCGGAAAAAAATATGTAACGATATTATCAATTAAATTTAAGCAAAATATGTGAAAAGATGGAAACATAGTACATACAAAAAATAAACATATAGCAGATTCAAATAAGTTCATCATTTTAAAGTTATAATGAATAATCAATATAACTTTAAATTATTTATAAATATCAAGTTACATGCCAACAGAACCGAATAATTTACGAGCATTAAACAATGCTTGCTTTTTTAAACTATTTTTAGCCGCAGTAATAGAGCCAGTTTGTTCTAAAGTTCTTGAAGCAGCATCAATCGCTGTAACCCATTTTTTACCAGTTTTTGATTTTTTACCACCCCTCATTCTTCTAGTTCTGGTTCTATTTCTTCTTGTAATTTTATTACGTCTTGTAGCCATTTATATATATTAAAAACATTAAATATTTAATCACTAAATTATTAAATATTTAAATAAACGCTTAACGCTTAACACCTATTGTTTAAGAGCGGGAAGCAGAAGCAGCACGGGAAGCGGCGGCAGCGGCAGCACGACCGGCAGCAGCGGCACGACCGGCAGCGGCAGCAGCAGAGCGACCGGCAGAAGCGGCACGGGAAGCAGAGGATGAGCGGGAAGCGGAAGCAGCACGGGAAGCGGCAGCAGCAGCACCACGAGCAGCAGAAGCAGCACGGGAAGCAGCAGCGGAAGCGCCACGAGCAGCAGCACGGGTTCTTCCACGAGCAGCGCTGCGGGAAGCGGATCTAGATCTAGACATTGAGCGACGACGACGATGAGTTCTGGCCATTTATATATATAACTCACAAAAAAAATTTATGAACGCCTAAATTAATTTTATTAACTTTTCTAAAATTAATCAATTATTTTCCCCAAACATTATTTGTTGAGTGCCACCACATTTTATTTTCCTTTTTAACATTGTAAATTGCCTTAAATACTTCGGTTCTTGATAAAGGAACATTGCATCGATATTTATCTAAAGGATGTGGATTAGTTTTTAATTGAGCTAGAATAGCTTTTTTGGAAATTTTTTGTCTAGATTGAACCGCAAAGAATATAAAAAAAGCTTCATATGACAACGATTGAATTGGTAAAATATCTTCATTTTTAAGCTGGAAATCTCTTAAATATTCTTGACAAATGGCTAAACCAGAAATATCTGCTAAATCTTCTCCTATACTTGGTTCAGCATCAAATACTATATTGTCGTACCCCGCAAAAACTTCATATTGCTTAATAACATCCTCTTGGATTTTCTTAAATGCTTTCATATCTTTTTCTGTCCACCAATTATTTAACTTTCCAAATTCATCATATTTACTACCCCAATCATCTAAAGCATGTGACATTTCATGCGCTATAGTAAAACCAATACGTGATAAATTATATTCTAAACCTCTTTCATCTAAATCAACAAATGGTTTTTGTATATATCCTAAAGGTATATATATACCATTTTCAGTTGGAGTATAAGCAGCATTTACTACATAAGCTTGAGTTCCTATAAACTTGGGAGGTATTTGCGTCCAATCCATTACAGGAATATCTGTAATTTTTTTGCCAACTAATTCAACCGCTTCAGTGTGTCTCCACAAACACATTTTCATTAAATTACCCCACGGATCATCTTCTTTATAGTCAAGTAAAGGATCTTCTCTTAAAATCTCAGGTGAACCTACCGTTAATTTAAAATTTTGTAATTTTTCTAAAGCTTTTGCTTTAGTTTTTGGCTGCATCCAATCATTTCGTTTAATAATTCTAATAAATACAGTTTTTAAATCTTCTGCCATTGTTTTGACGTAATTAATTCCTTGAGGATTGTTATATTTTGAAATATATTCATTTGTTAAAAATGTGTTAAATAAAAATCCCATTGGAAAAACAGTTCTAATACTATCATCAACCTTGTCTGATTGACCTCTAACAAAATTTCCTTCAAATTTAAAAAAATTGTTTGCTCCCTTTTCATTCCATCTACATTGTTGACGTATGTATATGTAAATCCAAAATGTTTTCCATTGATCACTATCCCATTTTTCAAGCAATAATTTAGTTCCGCACAATAAATAATTTACATTAGATGTTACAAAACTTTCAGGAATTTTTGTAAAACCAAGTGCCTTACAGAATTCTTCCCAATTAAAACCAAAATTTTTTAAAGCTTCATCTTTTGATATTAAATTGTAATCATCATTGTCAGTTTCTTTTATTAAGTCGCATGCCATAGCATTTAATATTTCAAATTCTGTATCAAATACATCTTTAACATTAAATCCATGATTCTCACCAAGAGCAATTGTAAATAAGTTATTTAAATATGTAAAAAACTGTTTCCTGTAATTTTGTTTATATTTCTTTATTTTTTCAGTATCATTATCATCATCAAAATAAACATCAACGTCAATTAATGATAGCTGCGGAGGTTCTAAATAACAACTATATATTTCTGGATTTTTATCATCTGGGTTAATAGACCAAACAAAAGGACATCCACTAGAGATAATTTCATTTTTATTCATTATTCCTAATCTTTTCCATATATTATCTTTATCCTTTCTTATTTCATCTACAAATTCAACAATTGTTTTTGATAAACATCTAGTTTGTTCGTCTGTGTTATAACCTTTAAATGAATTATATGCTTTTTTAATACATATTGCTTTTTTAGAACCTTTTGTTTTAGGATTAGATATAAAATCTTCAATTATTTGTATAAGTTCTCTGTAAACTTTATCCTGAGCAATTCTAAAATCATCTATTTGAACAATATATTGTTGTTGTTCTGTTAATTGATAATCTGTAATCCATCTGTCGTTAATATATGAATAAAAATCATCGTTTGGTTTAATACCTGTGGGATTTACGGCTTGTTTAAGTTCCGATACAATTTGTTTTTCTAAATTAAAACTTGTAGATACAACGTCCATTTTATTTTTTTTGAATAATTCTTCAACTTTATCTTCAAACGTGGCAAATGTATTTGCTGGATTTTTACACACAATTGATTGTTGTTCAGGTGTTAAATATAATGATGTAGATGATTTTCCTTTTCTTTTTCTAGTTTTATTTTTTGTTTCTCTCATTTTTTTTATATTATTACTAATCATATAAAATAATATAATATTTAATTATTTTATATAATTTTATATCATTATAAATAGTTAATTTATTTATGCGCTGCGGTTTTTCATGCTGCGGCAATAAGAACGTCTGCGTCCTTTCTTAGTTGACTTACAACCATTTTTCTTTCTACATTTATCCTTAGATAATTTGCGACAAACGGAAGATTTTACGCGGGTACGGTAAATTTGCCTTTTAGTGCGTCTCATACTGCGAGTTTTGACCATTTTATACATTAAATAAATATATTAATTTATTTAATTTATTTAATTTATTATTTTTCTAAATTACGCGGTAGGCGTTAAACTAGTTGTTGCTAATTGGGTTTGTCCTATTGTAGATGGAGGTGTTGGTATACTAGGTGGCATTGGTATAATAGGTGTTATAGGTGGCATTGGTATACTAGTAGATGACACATTTGAAGTATATGGTACACTTGTAGATGGAAGGGGTGTTACACTTGTAGATGTCACATTTGAAGTATATGGTACACTTATAGATGGTTCGACAACAATAACAGCAGGTTTTTCTACAACAGGAGCTGTTGCTTTTTGAGTCTCGGTTATAATTTTTTTAGCTTCATTTTTAAGGTTATCTATTTGTTTTTGCGTAGTCTCTAATATTTTTGATTCAACTATTGCTTCATATAATTTAATTCCATTGACATAATCAGTTTCACATTTAATATATAAATCGACAATAAAACGTCTAGTTTTTTCGACAGATTTTTGTAATAATTCATCATTTAATTTAGGGTTAATTCTTATGACCTTTTTACCTGAATAAGGGTCAATAACATATGTAAATAATTCATTAATAACAGATAATAATTTAGATTGATTATCAGCAGCAGTTTGAATCATTTTGTTAGTATTTTGAGCATAATCAACAAATAATTTGTCTTTTTGACTCAATATATATTTGCTTTTAAGTACAGGAGGTGTACCTTGGCAGCCAGGTTTTTTGTTGTAATCTCTCAATTTAATATCGCTGAATTTAGTAATTTCTGGAGGCATTGTTTCATTTCCAGTAAAAGCACTATAAAAAAGTTTTAAATCTTTCATGAATTGTGTTTTAGTTGATTCAGTCATTCCTGTAAAATTTCCATTAGAATAATCATAATTATCATCAAGATAAAGTCTCATAAGCTCGGTAATACCAGGTTCATCGGCAAGGGTTTTTTCAAGTCCATTTTTGTTAACATTCATATCGCAAACTTTAGGTTGAAGAGTAACATTTCCGGTAACATCATCAATAATTTCTCCCTTTTTAAGTGCTCTTATTCTGTTGTCACAAATATTTAATTTATATAACTTTCTGTTAACATTTTTAGGAATTTTGTCTTTTTCTAACATTCCGGTTTTAACAGTTTGTCCAGTGGCATCTTTATATGTGTAAACAGGATTAATTGTCATAATAATAGCAGCAAATATATGTGCGACTTTAACATAAAATTTAGCAATGCCTATACATACACGTTTTTTTTTAATGCCTTTTTGAGCATCATTAGAAATATCTAAACTTTCAAGATTATCTTTATTAATAAAAATAACCTTTTCTTTACTAAGGTCATTAACTTCGACTCCACCTTTAATTCTTTGTGCGAGATAGGTGATTTCCATATCATTAAAATATCTTTCAATTATGTCAGAAGTTAGAACAACCAATTTATCACAATAAGCTTTTTCTGAAAGTTTGCTTAAACTCTTGAAATCCATAGTAAGAATATAATATGTAGCAATATAGTCTATGACATCATAAAAATTATTAAATTCTTTTTCGGCAGACTTATTTGAATTAGTAGAAGCAATATTTCCCATATATTATAGTATCTTAAAAAAATAATTGAAAAATAATATAAATAAAATTGAATTAAAAATATTTTATCTAATGAAGATAATATAATAATGATGAGCAAAGATAAGAGTCAAAAACGAAAAAATAATAATATAAATAAGACTGAACTATGGAATATATTTGATTCAGAAATAGAAAATCCTGAAAAGCAATCAATTCCACTAGAGTGTATGTATGGTTCAGGAAATAGAGAGAATTGTGAAAGATGTACGAGTAATTTAGCATTTTCAGATGAAGGATTTTTGACATGTACAAATTTAAAATGTGGAATCATATACAAAGATTTAGTAGACCAGTCAGCCGAATGGAGATATTATGGTGCCGACGATAATCAGAATTCAGATCCAACAAGATGTGGAATGCCAATAAATCCATTATTACAAGAATCTTCATTTGGATGTAAAGTTTTATGTATGGGTCCAATGACATATGAAATGAGAAAGATCAGACGATATACTGAGTGGCAATCGATGCCATATAAAGAAAAATCACAATATGATGAATTTCAAATAATTACTACAATGGCTCAACATGCTGGCATCCCAAAGATGATTATTGATGACGCTATTAAGTATCATAAAAAAATTTCGGAATATGAATTGACGTTTAGAGGTGATAATAGAGATGGTATATTAGCGGCTTCAATTTATATATCGTGTCGAGTAAACAACTATCCCAGAACTGCTAAGGAAATAGCATCAATATTTCATTTAGATGTAACAAGTGCGACAAAGGGGTGTAAAAATGCGTTGGCAATTATAAATAATCTAGAAAAAGATATGGTAAATAAAGACAAGACTAATTTTGGAAAAACAAAACCAGAGGCATTTATTGAGAGATATTGTAGCAAACTTAATATAAATAATGAATTAACGAAGCTTTGTCAATTTATCTCTATGAAAATAGAAAAAATGGATGTAATGCCTGAAAACACTCCACCATCAATTGCTGCTGGTGTAGTATACTTTGTTGCGCAAATATGTAAATTAAATGTAAGTAAAAGAGATGTTAAAATTGTTAGTGAGACAAGTGAAGTAACAATTAACAAATGTTATAAGAAACTAGAAAAAATTTCAAAGGATGAAAACATAATTCCTGTAGCAATATTAAAGAAGTATAACTTAGAGTTATCAAAATAATATTTAATATAATTAAATCTTTAAATATATTTTAAATAGTTATAAATTTAAAAATAAAAGATGTATAAACACTATAAATGACAACCGAATTAAAAATTCCAAAACGTGTTTTTATAGTTCCTTATAGAAACAGAATCCAGCATAAATTCTTTTTTAGCAAATATATGAGTTTTATACTTGAAACTGATGAAGATTATGAAATTTATTTTACTCATCAATGTGACGCTAGAACTTTTAATAGAGGAGCAATTAAAGATATAGGTTTTATAGCAGTTAGAAATAAATATCCTCAACATTATAAAGACATAACTTTCGTATTTAATGATGTAGACACAATTCCTTTTACTAAAATTTTTGATTATGAAACAACGCATGGAGTTGTAAAACATTATTATGGTTTTAAATACGCGTTAGGCGGAATAGTTGTAATGAAAGGTAGTGATTTCGAAAAGACAAATGGTTTCCCGTGTTATTGGGGTTGGGGAATGGAAGATAATGCTTTACAAAAAAGATGCGAAGCCGTTGGTTTAAAAATTGATAGAAGTGTTTTTTATAATATTGGTAGTCCTGAAATTCTTCAACTCTTTGACGGAATATCTAGAATTATATCAAAAAAGGATCCTTGGAGAGGTGAAAATGATAATGGAGTAGATGGCTTAAGAACTATATCACAACTTAAATATACAATTGATGAAAAATCTGAAAATCCAAATGATAATATTTTTACAGTACATAACGCTAAAATAATGTTTATAAACGTGACAACATTTTTAACACATATTACATTTGGTTCTGAAGAATATTATAATTATGATTTAAGAGAGCCAAAAAGAAAGATAATAAATCCAGATAAAATAAAAGAAACTAGAAAGACAGTAGTAACAACAAATGATTGGTCAAATATTCCTCATTATCCTACAACGAGGGAAAAAAGGGAGAATGTTGTAAAATATTTAATGTCCATGGGTAAAACAGTTCCTCAAGATCTTTTAAGACAGATAACAGTTGATAAACAAAAAGAAGTTGAACAAGATTTATTTAATAATTTTAATAATAGTAGTCAAGAAGAAGATGTTCCGGTTCCTCCTCCTCCTCCTACTCAAGAGCAAATATATAGAGCTCAGGTACAACAACATATAATGAGACAACAACAACAACAAGCGAGACAACAACAACAAGCGAGACAACAACAACAAGCGCCTCCACATAAGTATTCACCGCAATACGCGGCATATATAGGAGCCAAACCTAGAGCTCAAGCAAGCGCAAAAGTAGGAATGGGTACTCGTCGCTAATTTTTTTTCCAAACATAAACCATTTCGGCATGTTCATTTTGCCTCTTTGATTTTTTTAACGGAAATATTTCATGTGCTTCACCGAGTAGTTTTTTCAATACATTGTCATAAACCTCTTTACAAATATTGATTATAAAATGTCCGCCAGTTTGTAAACCATTATAAGATTTGGTGAACGCAGGTTTGTAGAATTTTTCATCCATATCTTTTTTCGACTCGTATTGCGCATTGTTGGCGTATTTTTCAATAAAATAATAAGGCGGTGACGAGAATACCATGTCGTAATCAAAAACGCCATAATCGAAGTCCGCAGCGTCGCCAAATCGTATATCAAAAAACGTCGCGCTTTTTGTCTTCAAAAATGACACCATATTGTCATAAGGTTCTTTCAAACTCGTATTTATTTCCACACCATAATATGCGTCCAAATTTAGAGCCGCGGCGGCTACAGTTGAACCACCCCAACCGGCACAAAAATTTAATACTCTTTTTGCTTTGTATTTTGAATAAATTTCCATACAATTTAATGGTCTCATTATATTTATTGCGCTTATACAAATATTATATACCTCTTTATAAACAATATATTCATTTTTTGTATTGTTTTTATTTTTAACGTCCTTATAATATGTTAGCATTGTTTGAATAAATTTCTTTTTCTTAAAATCTTCAATATTTTGTATAAACTCAAAAAAATTGGTATCATATTTGCCTTTAGTCTCTAAACGTTGAACAAATGTAAAATAATCTACAATATTATTTCCAGTGCGCGAACGTGGTCCAATAGTATGCGCACATTTTCCTATTTTAATTAATTCATTCATTTCTCTCTCAACATCATTCATTGATATATTTTTAATTTTCTCGGCAATAAATTTCTTGTCTAAATTCATTTTATTATTGTTTATTGAGAGAAAAATATTAATAAAATATTAATAAATTATTAATAAAAATATAGATTTAAACATTTTATTATTATTTTATATTATTATGGAATCAATACAAGATATAAAACATGTTTTTTATATTAATTTGGCTTCACGTCCTGATAGAAAGCAACACGTTGAATCACAGCTCAAAACTCTTAATATTACTGCTGAAAGATTTAATGCTATTAAGTTAGCTAATGGAGCGTTAGGTTGTAGTATGAGTCATTTAAAGTGTTTAGAGATAGCTAAAGCTAATTCATGGCCTCATGTGTTAATTATTGAAGATGATATTAAATTTCTTAACCCCGATGTGTTTAAAACACAATTAAATTTATTTCTTTCAAAACATAAAGGATGGGATGTTGTATTAATTGGTGGAAATAATGTTCCTCCATATACAAAAATAGATGATACATGTGTAAAGGTTTCAATGTGTCAAACAACAACTGGTTATTTAGTAAATGCTCATTATTTTGATATTTTAATTGATAATTTTCGCACAGGCATTAAAAAATTAATAGAATTTCCACAAGAACATATAAATTATGCTATTGATAAATACTGGTTTAGATTACAAAAGAAACACAATTGGTTTTTAATTATTCCTTTAACTGTAACACAGAGAGAAGATTATAGTGATATTGAAAAAAGACCTACTAATTATACACCTGTTATGATTGATTTAGATAAAGAAGCTTTTTTAAGAGCACAGAGAGCACAACATGAGGTAAATTTTGATAAACAATATAAAGCAAATATGGGTAAACTTAAACTTTAAATTTTGCCTTCTTTAACCAGTTGTGGAAAATCAGAAAGCTCTATATCAGTAAAAAACGTGTTTGTTGCTAATGACACCATATTTGTTTTAAATCTTTGGTCTAGATTAAAACCAATAGCATAGTCTTCTAGATACTCTTTTATTATATTTTCTCTCTTATTAATTAAGTTAGATATAGCGCTTCTAGAGAGAAAATAAAACCTACCACTACAATACTTGGTTACATATAATGGTAGATGTTTTGGAAGCTCAGGATGTATTCTATTGTATTGAGAGAGATATGGTTGTTTTACATCTACAATATAACCACCATAATGTGGAGGAGGAACCATGTTTGTAACTAATTTTTGAATAACGTCAAAAAATTGAGGTTTTACTAGAATCTGATCATCATCAGTTTTAAATAAGTATTTAAAATTAAATGTCTCGTACACTGCTTCATACGCAGTGATTACTTTTTTAGGGAGGGAATTATAGTCATCGGCAACTTTAACCCATAAAATATTGTTTTCATCATCAAACTTATAAGCAGTTTCTAACGATTCATCGCCAATTACATGATAATATTTTAAATAATCTGGAATAGTTTTAAGCCATGTACGCTTTTGAAATAAAGCTTTTTTGACGTACTTTTTACAGTTCATAATAAGCATAATAAACTCTTGCTCTATCATATATTTAATTGTATAAACAGATATTTAAATATATATATATATTTATATTATAATATAATGGATACCCTTATTATTCATAGTAACTCAGGTGGCTTTTTTTCAAACTGTAATATACTTTTATCAAATATTATTATTTATTTTAATAATTATCAAAAGTTGCCTCTTAAAATAACAACACAAAATTTATTTTTGATTTATAAATCAAATCATGAACAAGATCTGTATAATTTATTGTTTTATATAGATTCTACTGATATTGAATATATAAAAAACATAAGATTTAATAATCAAGATTTTGAAAATCAATTTAGTGATTACAAGTTATTAAATTTAAATGATATACAACCATTTTTTCAAAAATATTTTAAACCGACACCTATTATTTTAAATAATGTTGATTTTTTACTGAATAAATATAATATAGATATAAATGATGAAATATGTGGTGTATTTTATAGAGGGAATGATAAAGTAAAAGAAACTCAAAAATCACCATATAGCGAATTTATATTAAAAGCAAAAGAATTATTAGAAAAAAACAATAAAATTAAATTTATTGTTCAAACTGATGAACTAGAATTTCTTAAAGTTTTTTTAACAGAATTTCCAAATTCAATATATTTTCAAGAGGTTCCAGCCATTTGTAGTTCAAATAATACAAATTGTGGTCAACAATTAAAAAATGAATATAAATTAAAACATACTATAGATTTTTTATCTATAATTTATATATTTTCAAAATTAAAATATCTAATAACTACATCAGGTAATTGCGAGATATTTATTACTTTTTATAGAAATAATACAAATAATTTGTTTCAATATTTAAATAAAAATAAATACATACATGGTAGTTTGAATAAAGAATATAACGAAAATAATAAACAAGTTTGGTATTAATAATATTAAATATTAATATTTGGTTTATCAAATAATATTGAAGCCATATAACTAAATCCTGAACCTGGGTATGAAAATATTTTATTACACTTGGACATAATAAAAAAATCTGTCATAGTATCTATAACAACATTTTTTACATCACCGCCATATATTAAATCACCCATATGTATTTTGTTATTATCAAAATAAAATAAAGCTGGATTATTTAAACTTAATTCAACCGCCATTTTACTTGAATCAGATAATAATATAAATTGTTCATCTGTATTTTCTAACAACAAATTTTTTATTTTTTCAGTAATATCTTTATATTTATTATTGTCAAATTCATTATTGTTATGTATATATTTATCTCCAAACCTTAAATGTAAAATATTGTATTTTTTATTTAAATCTATATTTAATTTTTTAAAAACGTTTTCAATATTATTAACAATTATTTCATTTGGTGTAAATATATTTCTAATAAACGATTTACAACTATCTGAAACATGCGATAAATAATTTATTTCACCATTTTCTTTTTTATAAAAAGCATTTGTTAATACGCAAAAATTTTTATTTTCTAAAAATAAATTTTCTAATTTAATATCAATTTCATTATAATCAATAGGAGGAATTAATTCTATTGTACTAGTTAAAATATTGTTATTTATTATATTTTCATTTTTTTCTAATACTTCAAATAATTCATGTTCATTATCAAATAGTAATCTATAATTGTATTTTTGACAATAATTAAATAGAGCTATACTTCCTCTAATAAAATCTCCTAGTCCTGGAGGTTGTGGATTTGTCTTGCACACTTTTAAATATTTATGTATACATATTTTTTTCTCATTAGTTGTGTCTATATACGCAACTAATACATCATTTTTTGCTGTATAGTCATCATAATATACTATTTTATAATCTGGATTTATTTCATATAATTTATTTAAAATTTCTTCTTTAGTCACCTTAAAATTAACTCCATCCATAAGACGTATATCGTCTATCATAATAGTATGAGATTTTATATTATGCTGTTTTATTTGTTCTAACTCATACAAAACGGGACATAATACATCTTTATCACATCCTACATGTTCAACGCCAGACCAATGACTATCTAACCAAAATGTAATAGGACAATTAATATTAGTTATAATATTAAATAAATCGTATCTTGAATTTCCAAAAAAAATTTTTATATTTTTATCATGTTTAAATCTATTAACACTATTATTATAGAATACGTTTGATAATTCAACACTATACACGTTTTTATAATTATTTTTAATTATTTCTAATGTATCCCCTCGATATGTTCCAGTTTCAATGAAATATTCGTTTGTATAATCCAATAACTGATTTATAAATGGCATTGTATATAATAATAATAATAGTTATTTAAATTATTATTATTAATTACTATTAAATTTTTAGTTTAAAGATCTAAATTTGAAATAACTTTATTAATGAATTCTTCGTAAATTTCATTTATTATTACATTTCCATTTTCATTATAATGTTTTATTTTTGTTTCATGTATTACCAAATCATATATATTATATCCTTTTTTCTCTAGCTCTTTTACAGGATTTATGAAATAAAGTTTATGTTTTAAACATAAACTTTCTAATAAATTAGATAATTTATATCTTTCGCTTATATTGTCAGTAGTTATATGACTAACAATTATAATATTTGTTGTACTTAAATGCTTTATTATTTGAACTATGTCTTCTTCAATTTCTTCGTCGCTTTGTTGATTAATTGTAATTTGTGATTTTATTAAATCATTACTAAATTGGGCAAGAGCGCTATGAACACAAATATTATTATATTTATAACTTTTTTTCCCACATATTTCAATAACAAAAATATCTGTGTTATCTATTACTCCATTTAAATCTTTATAGCATATAGGAGTTTTTGTAATCATTGGTGTTCTGAATGTTGTTATAGTTTGTTCAGGGGTTAAATGATTGTGTTTTATAAATTTTATTACTTCTAATATTTCCTTTGTATCATATGTATAAGAAATGTCATCTCTTATTTTATTATTATACTTGCTTAAAGAATTTAAACGACATGAACCAAATACTGTTATTTTTTTTGTCATATATAATTATTAAGTATATTAAAATCTAAATTAGACATATTTTGTCAAAAATTTTCATAACATTTTCAGGATTATAAAACATATATCCATTTTGACTAACATCATATTTATCTTTTGTAAATGTATTTAATATATCGTACAATTCTTGAGGATTATTATAAATAACAGCCTTATCCTTTAATATTAAAAGATGTTCTCTTTCTTTTGATCCACCCCATGTAATAACGGGTTTTTTACAAATAGAAAATTCTCCAGGTGTTAAACCAAATGTTTCACCTCTTTCTCTTGCGTGAATAAGAGCATCACATGTGTTAATAAATTTACGTTTAAAAATCATATCAGCATTTCCGGGCAAATAAATAATATTTTTATGTTCATAAAAAACATTTGTATTCATAAATAAAAAATATATATTTTTATTTGAATTTACTAAATTTTTAATTACATCATGAACAAATTTAATATCAAATGATTCTTTTCCTCCATATCTACCAAACACAATAGCATTTTCTGGTATTTTTAATGCATTTCTTAAATCTTCGCCGCATTCAGGTAATGTCACCATATATGGAGTTACAGGATAATTGGTTCCTTGTAAGTGATTAATTGTTTGTCCTATTGGCGTATAAACTTGACCATGAGGTTGAGAAACATCAAATACACAATGAATAATATTTTTACATTGATTAGATATTAAACCATCATGTGTGCCTGCTTTTTCTATAAAAATATGTGATGCCTTAATGTAGTTGACAATATGATCTATATCTTGTTGTGAATTATAAAAAAAAACTGTAAATCTATTTTTAAATTTTTCGTAAGCTTTTATGTCAACATCCCACTCATTTTTAATCTTTTCATAATCGCGCGTTATTATAATACTTTTATTGCCAAGTATTTTTTCATTGTAATCAGCATAATCAAATATGGCCACTTCTGTGCCTCTTAAAGTTAATTTATTACTTAAAAAAGCAACTATCTTCATTTAAAGTATTTATATCTATCTCTTTAAATTAATGTAGCAATTTTCATATTAACAATAATATGAAAATTTGCTACATTAGACAATAAAAATGAAGATATTGTATTTTAATACTGAAGATAAAGAAAAATATATTAGAAGATGTCAAAGATTAATTAATATACTAGAAACAAGTAGTGAAAGATATTATATTTTGTAGAAAAGGTCATGCGTGTCATAATCATGATGAAAATAAAGTAAAAGATGTAATTTTTGAAAATTTATGTCGTAATATTTTTAAAGTATAAATCTGTGCAATAAAGAATGGTTAAAACTATATCTTATCAAAAATAAATATTGAATAATACAGTATAAAGATTAATAATTATATTATATTATATTATCAATACATGAAGATTTTGTTTAATGGTTGGTTTAGCGGATTCTTTAATAAAGAAAATCCTGGTGTGACGGTAGATTTTTTTTTAGAATTATTCAAAAATGTATATAATGAAACTTGTGAAATTGGAAATATAAATGATTCAGAAGTTTTATGTGAATTTGATATGTTACTTAGTTGTCCTGGTACTTTTGTTCGAGCTAAAAAATGGCGCACAACATTTTTATTTAACGGTGAATCTACTATGAAATCCAATAAATCGTTGTATGATGTAGTTTTATGTGGTGAAAGAAATCATAAAAATCTCGTAAATGTACCCTTATTTGTCCCATATATATATACTAATAATTTTGTAGACAGATTATCTCAAAAAAAAAATATAAATGTTGTTCCTAATAAAAATGTTTGTGTTATTATTTCAAATCCATCTGGAAACATAAGAAATGAATTTTTAGATAAATTAGAAAAACATATTAATATTGATTATGCAGGAAATTATAAAAATAATATTGGGGGTTGTATTAAATATCAATATAATAGCGAAGAGTTTTTAAATTTTATATCAGAATACAAGTTTGTTATTTCAATGGAAAATAGCAAAGAAGATACTTATATCACAGAAAAAATAATACATGGTTTATTAGCTAATACAGTTCCTATTTATTGGGGTTCGGATAGAATTTTTGATTACTTTAATAAAAAAAGAATTTTAAATTTGAGTTCAAGTAAATATATAACAGAAGTAATTAGTCAAATATTACACATATCAAATAACAATAATTTATGGTTATCAATGGTAAATGAAAATAATTTTAATGACAATAAACTTACTAGAAATATAGATTCTATATCTGAAGACATAAGATGTTTAATTGATAGACAATGTTGGAATCACGTTGATAAAATTTATTGTATCAATAGCCCTATTTTTGAACCAGATAGACATGAAATGCTTAAGAAATTGTTTTTTAAAAATAACATTAGAAATGATTTTGTTAAATATATATGTCCAACTTATAAACATACTATTGATTCGAATACATATAATAAATATACTAAAAAACAATTGGTACGACATTTAAGAAATTCTAATATGAGTCTTGGTGAACTTTCATTATTTTTAAATTATAGAGAAGTTCTAGAGAATATTGAAAAAAATTATAAGGATGGTTTATTTTTAATATTTGAAAGCGATGTTATTGAAAGTACAGACATTTCTAAGTTTAATAATTTTTTAGATTCTATAAAAAATAAAGAATTTGATCTTATACATCTTGGATTATGTGATAGCGGTCTTTTTAATATTTCATTAACTGATAATTTTATAACTGGATATAGAGTACATGGTGAAAAATTAAATAGTAATGTATTAGAATATGAAAAAAAATATACAACACGAAAAAAATATATAGAAGATATTACTAATGAAAATGACGAATTTAGAGTTATAAGAAAATTTTATACAAGATGTACAGATTGTTTCTTATGGAAATATTCCGGAATTATTAAATTTTTAGATATAATGCGAAATTTTGAAGATTACAGTTGCCCATTTGACTATTATATGTGTAATTCTTTTGAAAAATGTTTAAATTTAAAACATTATTGGTCTGCAAATCAATTTTTTATACAAGGAAGTAATGCTGGATTATTCCCTTCAACTTTAAGATAAAATATATAATAATTTTTTTATATAATTTATCTGATATATCCATCTGGATTATTATCTTTTAAATATCTCTCTTCATAATATTTATTTCTATCCCAATGTATAAAAAAATTCCTATAACGTTTGGCTAATTCTTTTACATTCATATCAATATGTCTGCCTAAAAAATGACTGTTTTTTCCTGTTCTTGTTGAACCCCATTCTAGTGGAGAATTATATTGAATCCAATAAGTTCCACATTTCCAGCCATATTTTATAAAAGCTTTTACACATAAATCATGATCATCGGCTGCCAATAATCCTGGTAATGTTTCATCTAAATAATTTAATGTCTTTACTTTTTCTAAATCCATCAATAATGGACCTCTATTTACCATTTGATTTATATAAAAGATATCTCTTGATATTTTATTACTTTTATCAAAACAATTGTGGCCTACCGGACCTTCAACAATGTTAAAAAAATTACCATTACAATCCATTTGAAGAGCACTTCTAGAGGTTACTGCAAATATATCATTATAATGTAAAAATGGTTGCACTAATCTTTTGTCCCAATTTTTTTCCAAAATTTCCATATCATCCTGAACAATACATACATATTTCTGTGTAGCATTTTTCATGCCAACATTATTTGACTTAATTTCAAAAACATCATTTGTATATATTATTTTATATGTAGCTGTTGTTGGTGTATGTTTTACCATTTCTGTAACGATTTTACATGAATTGTCAGTACACCCATCTAAAACAAATATATATTCTTTAACTAATTCAGACGTGTTCTTATATAACTCTTTTATAATTCTTTCAATTATATTTTCTTTATTAAAAATACATACAATTACACTAATCATATAAATATTTTATGTTTTCTATTTATATTATTTTATTTTATTTATATATTTATTGTTTTATTCAGATATTTTTATCCATACCCTATTATGACCACATGCATATAATTCGTTCATTCTTGTATCATTATCAAGAACATCAATTATAGCCTTACCTACATCTGGATGACCTTTAAAATCCCCTCCTGGATTATCAATATACAGTGATGAATCATCCATGACAAGATAACCTTTTGTTTTTAAAAATGGTATATAATTTTTTATATCTTGACAAACCATTTCATAATCATGAGAACCATCTATAAATATTATATCATATAATCCATTTTTTTCTGCTTTTTCTAAAACATCTTTATCTTGAGAAAATCCTTTAATAATTGTAGTGTTATTTAAATCTAATTTGTTATTTATAAAAGCTTTTTGGATTTCAACAAAATAATTATCATTCTCATATGTACTGTATTTATCTCCAGCATTATATAAAGGTGTAATACCATAAATATTATGTTTTTTATTTAACATATTTGAAATTAATTTTATTAAACTTAATAATCTACCTTTATACACTCCTATTTCTAAAAATTTAAATTCCTCAGGCATTTCTTTTAAAATAAGAAACCAATTCCATGAAAAAGGCAGCTCTCCGAATCCTTTTGTATTATTAAAATGTTGAAAGAAAATGGGACATCTTTTTAAGTTATTATTAAATTGATTATAAATTATGTGATTTTTATTTTTTTCATTTTTTTTATAAAAGTCAATTACTTCTTCAATTGAATCAAACATTTTAAATTATATAGTAGTAATTTTTTAATACATTTAATTTAATAATTATATAATTTAATTACATAAAGATTTTTTTATAATTAAATTATAAATGGGTTTTTACATAGTTACAGCTGCTGATGATTCTTATATAAATACAATTATTGATTTTATTATTTGTTTTCCATGCGAGCATTCAAAATTAATTTTATATGATATTGGTTTTAACGAACAAAATTTAATGTTAATAGTTAATTTACAAAATAAGTATAAATTTATACTTAAAAAATTTAACTATTCTGATTATCCTGAACATGTTGATTTAAAAAAATATAATGGATTATATTGTTCTTATGCTTTTAAACCAATTATTATATATAATGAAGCTAATAATGAATATAATAAAAATCAAATTTTAATATGGATGGATAGTGCAAATAGATTTTCAATCAACAATATTAATGAAATCATAAAAATTACAAATTTCCAAGGAGTTTATTCTCCAATTTCAGCTAATGTAAGTACGATTGAATCTATTGAGCTTAATAATCACCAAACAGTAAGTCATTATAATTTAACTGATTATGAGCATAAAAAATATTTAGAATCTATTTCAGCAAATTTAGTTAGTATTAATTATGCTTCACAAGCTGGTTCAGTGATTCTAAATGATTGGTATAAAGATAGCTTAAATAAAAATATAATTATGCCTAATAATACTAATAGAAATAATCATAGGCAAGATCAAACTATTTTATCAATACTCATTTATTTGTATCAAAAAAATAATAATGTTGTTTTTTATAAAAATAACGTTGGTGTTGAATTTTGGAAAAAAAAAGATGAACAAAAAATACATCAAGGATATTTTAAATTTAAATTATTAAATAAAAGTGGCACACAATTAGCTATTATACATTGTAAAACAATTCAAGAAGCAGTATTTATTTATTCTGATAGAAAAAAAATTTCAATTCAAGAATTTTTACAAAATTTTCGTGTTATTTGCGGATAAAAAAAAATATTTAAATAATTATCATATTTAAAAGACATGAAAGTTTTATTTATATCTGATGGAATGCATGTAAAAAATTTATCCGCGCTTCAACAATATAATATTCACATTACAACTATTTACAATACTAATTTAGATAATATAAATTTAAATAATTTTGATGTAATTTTTAGTCCATGTTCACCAATTAATGTATCTAATTATAAGTCATCAAAATTTATTTTTGGACCTCATTTTAGTGTTTTTCCTGATAAAAATCATATGGATTTAATAAATGGTAATAAAAATGTTATTTATATACAACCAAGTGAATGGGCTAATAATGTTTGGAAATATCATCCATTCTGTAAAAATATTAGAATTGAAACATTACCATTTGGTGTAGATACAACAAAATTTAATCAAATAAAACCTATTAATGAGAGAAATTACGCCTTTGTTTATTTTAAAAGAAGACATCCTACTGAACTTGTTTTAATACAAAAATTTTTACAATCACATAATATTAAGGCTAAGTTATTTGATTATGTTAATAGATATGATGAAAATGAATTTATTAATTACTTACATGAATCAAGATTTGGTATTTGGTTGGATGCTCATGAAAGTCAAGGATTCGCTCTAGAAGAGGCATTATCATGTAATGTTCCGTTATTAGTTTGGAATGTTGTTTCAATGAAACAAGAAGTTGGTAGTAATTATGAAAATATACCAGCTACAACAATTCCTTATTGGGATGAACGATGTGGTGAAAGTTTTATTCATCAAAACGATTTGTCAAACGCTTTTTCAAAATTTATGAATGATTTAAATAACTATAGACCTAGAGAGTATATATTGGAAAATTTATCAATTGAAAAGTGTAACGAAAAATTTATTCAATTAGTTAATAAGATTTAATTTTAATTTAAATATATAATTAATATTAAATAATTATGTCTATTACTTTTTCAAGTTCTTTTTATATTATTAAATCAAAGTTTGATCCAAGTATTTATATTCAATGGATGAATAACTTGATTTCTATTGTAAATAATTTTAACTTAGTTATTTACACTGATGAAAACACTTCTAAATATATAAATACAAATGGAAATCCTAAAATAAAAATTATAATAAAACCAATTGACCATTTTTACAACTTTAAATATAAGAATTATTGGATTGAAAATCATAAAAAAAATACACTTTTAAATGATAAATCATGTTGGGAATTAAATATGCTTTGGTCAGAAAAAGTTTGGTTTGTTAATGAAACAATAGAGAGAAAATATTTTGATACAGAATTTTACGGATGGTGTGATATTGGTTATTTCCGAAATAGACCCGATGATACTCCTACAAAAAATCTTTTAAACTGGTCTAATAATGCAAGAATTATGAAGTTAGATAAAAATAAAATATGTTATGCTTGTATTAATAATGATAATGGTTACATGAACTATTTATTAAAATTAGTAAACAATAAAAATTCAGCAGGATTGCCGGTACAACAAATACCTTCTACACAAAATTCTATAGCAGGTGGATTTTTTATTATACATAAGGATAAAATTGGATGGTGGGCAAATACATATAACTCAAAATTGGAATTATATTTTAAAAATAATTATCTTGTAAAAGATGACCAAATAATATTAGTAGATTGTGCTCTTTCAAATTTAAATGAGTTTTTACTATTTAGAGAGAATAATCGACCATTTGATAATTGGTTTATGTTTCAAAGAATATTAAATTAATATACTATATAAATGATTAGCATATTAATTCCAATCTACAACGGTATAGAATTTATTGAAGAATCTGTTTCATCTGTTTTAAATCAAACATATGATAAATGGGAATTGTTAATTGGTATAAATGGTCATCCACATGATTCAGAAGTATATAAAATAGCCAAGGAATATGAGAAAAAAAGTGACAAAGTAAAAGTATTCGATTTTTATACTATTAGAGGTAAGTCAAATACTTTAAATGAGATGTTAAGATATTGTAATTATAATTATATTGCTATTCTTGATGTTGATGATATATGGCATCCACAAAAATTAGAAGCGCAATCTCATCAACTTGAAAAATTTGATGTTATTGGTTCTAATTGTATTTGGTTTGGTGATAGATCGGGTATAGTTCCACAAATTCCAACAGGTGATATTAGTGATTACGATTTTTCTCTTGTAAACCCTATTATAAATTCTAGTTCTGTAATAAGAAAAGAATTATGTTATTGGAATGAAAATGGTATTGAAGACTATGATATGTGGTTAAGATTAAGAAAACAAAATAAAAAATTCTTTAATTTTAAGGAAATTCTTGTTAAACATAGAATTCATAATGCTTCTGCTTTTAATTCAAAAGGAAACGATAATAAGGTCGATTCTCTTTTAGTTAGTCATGGATTTAAAAGTAGAAAAGAAATTCAAAATGAACCATCAAGGATTCAAATGCCGAAAGTAAATAAAATTGGGATGCATTTATTTAACTTATAATTAAACAGTTACTCTGACCCAGTTAGGTGGACATAAATCTCTTGTATTATTGTTTGCCACTTGACCAAACCATACTGATGGATAGCACACTATTTTATCAGTATTAGTATTTAAATAAGCTGACCACCAACTAAAAGAACTATTCGCAATTATATTATGATGACAACAACTCATTAGTAGCATTTGTTGCCAGTCTTCCAACGTGTTTGTTCCTCTTTTAAAATTATAGGATGGAAATTTATCAACAAGCTTATTAATTATACTTAAAACATCATCTATATCTGAATCTTCGCAAAAATAAAGTATAATAAATTCTTTATTTGGATGAGTTAATTTAAAATATTGAATAGATCTTTCGTAATAGTCATATGTAGCTAACGGATGAACATGTTGAAGGCTTTTATAATCACCAATTCTGAAATGCACACTTACCGTATTTTCCAAATCCAGATATTCTGGAGAACTTAAATTAAGATTGTTTAATAAATCGGTTTTCATTTTTTCAATATTTAACATTCTATAAATAATAGCATAATTTTCTTGAAAATATTTATAACTTTGAAAATACCCATAAATCATAACGTTTCTGTTTACCATTTCTCCAACAGATAATTCTTTATATGGAAATCCATTCTCTTTTATAACATGAATATTTTGTGGCAACTCTGATATCAAAAATGGTTTCAAAGATGAAAAAAATGATTCCCAAAATGTGTATCTAATTGTTGTTGAACCTCCACCTAACACTGATAAATTAAGAAAAGTAAATTTATTTCTACTTTTAATAGCATAAGAAATAGTCGCGAAAATTTGGAAAATTTGATTTCCAAGACCACCCATTAAATTACAAGTTATCATTATTATTATAACTGTTATTTTATTTTTAAATTATTAATTTGACCAATCAATATTTGTTCCCAATAATTTTTCAACCTTTTTAAATATTCCTGAACCAAAGAACCCATTATGTGCTGATAATGGAGAAGGATGTACACATTTGATTATTCTCTCTTTGTTAGAAATTAAACATTCTTTTGCTTTCGCAAAATTACCAAGAAGCAAGAAAACACAAGACTTATTTTGTTCACTTACAAATTTAATAACATTATTTGTAAATCCTTCCCATATTTTCATTTGACTTCCAGGTTTTTCTTTAATAACTGATAATGACGCGTTTAAAAGGAATATTTTCTCTCTATAAAACCATTTCTCAAGATTTCCAGAATGAAATTTATAGTTACGCTCAGGAAAGTCACTTTGTAATTCCTTATAAATATTGCGTAATGATGGAGGAATTTTTATTCCTTCTGGAACTGAAAAACTTAATCCATGTGCTTGATCGGGACCATGATATGGATCTTGGCCTAATAACAATATTTTTATCTCTCTAACATCCATTTCAAAGACTCGAAATAAATGTTCTTTTTCTGGATAAACTACTTCTGAACCAGAATATATTTCATCAATTTCAATACTAAATTTATCAAATAAAGGTTTCCAAGATTCGTGATAAGTATTCATCTTATTAATTGTAATATTAAGATAAAAAATATTTTTATTCATTTTTATTTTTAAGACTGTATTATTTCAAGCATTATTTCGGAGGGTAACAATGTGTTTACGCGACCATTATTATCAAGTGTTTCTATTTTTGTTAACCAATCTAACGGCATTGTCATCATACCACAATTATGAAATGTTGTGTTTTGTTCACATTCAACTTTATTAATCCTCAATGTAGTATTTATAATATCAATAAAATTTGCTCTAAACATGATTGCGTCTTTTTCTTCGTCAAGAGGTCGCATATAAAACACGCATCTTTGTCCCTGGTTAACGTCTTTGAATAATTCTGTCATTATACTTTTATAAATTAATATAAATTAATATAAATTAATATAAATTATATTTAAATATTCAATTTTATTTAAAATAAAAATGAATAAAAATTACAAAAATAAACAAATATCATATAATAAATAACAATGTACACTACAAAGTATAGACCAAATAAGTTAGAAGATTTTGTTGGTAATAAAAATGTTATCCAACCATTTATTCGTTGGTTATTAGAATGGGACGCAAATGATAAGAAAACTAAGTGTGCATTAGTTTCTGGTGTAAATGGGGTTGGTAAATCACTTCTAGTTGAGCTTATTTTGAAGAAACATGATTATAATATTATAAATTTATCTATTGACGATGACAGAGATAAAGAGACAATAAATCAAACGATTAAACCTTTACTTAAAACAAAAAAAACATTTAATGGACAAGATAACTGTTTAGTTGTTAGTGATATTGACAGCAGTGGCGGAGATTACGGATTTATTTCAACTCTAGCTGATTGTATAAAGGAAACATGTATTCCAATTATTTGTATTTGTGACGATAGATATAGTCAAAATATAAAACCAATATTAAATTATTGTGTTGATTTTAAACTAAGCAAACCAAGTTATGACGATATTTATAGATTAATTTATAAGGTTGTTACTACTGAAGAAATTAAAATTAGTAAATCAAGTGTTGATAAATTATTTGAAGAAGCAAATGGTGATATTAGATTTATATTGAACTCATTACAATTAGGGGTTAAACGTGGCGACTCTAATAAGAATATTCAGAGTGCGAATATATTTGATACTACTGGACAGCTATTTTCACAGGAAAATAGTATTGATGATAAACTGCGTTATTATTGGATGTCTCATGATATTCATACATTAATGGTTCAAGAAAATTATATTAATAATACTTTAACAACAAAAGATGACGTAAAACGGTTAGAAAATATAGCATATTCAGCAGATTCGCTATCAGATGGCGACATATTTGATGCCATATTTGATTTCGAATTGTCACCATATGTTGCTGTAAATACCATTAAAGCAACATCTAAATGTAATAAGAAAGGAATGATAAAATTCCCTCAATTTCTTGGTAGAACTTCTATCATGAATAAGAATAAACGTGATAAGATTAATATTGATGAAGTTAATTTATTAGGTGAAAAGCCAAAGGTTACTAAGGCAGTTAAAGAACCAAAAGTAAAGACAGAATCTAAGGCAAAGAGAGAAACTAAACCAAAGGCTAAGAAATAGATATTTCGGCTTCTAAATTCTTTAAGTAGGAATTTCAATTTATTATATAAAAGTGTAAAAAAAGTGATGGGAAAGTTTTTCTCAGTTTTGATTTTGGACATTTATTTTTGTCCATTTTTGAAAACCTTGGATATTTTATGCGAAAATATAATTGTGAGACCATAATTGAAAATTAGCGTCTGGTCACCAAAAAAATAATTCTAAATTTGTGATTGTAATTTTTTTTTATTAAAACTTAAAAATAAAATCTTATGTAAATTTATGGAAACTTTAGGAAACAAAAATCAGCCAAATTCAGCCTTTAAATATTATTGTTCAGTTTGTGATTATAGAACATGTAAAAAGTGTAACTATGACGACCATTGTTTGTCAGCGAAACATACAAAAAACCAAACTGGAAACATTTTGGAAGCTATTGGAAACACAAATCAGCCAAAAATCAGCCCGATAAATTTTAGATGTGATAAATGTTCTAAAGAATTAAAAACACGTTCTGGATTATGGAAACATTCCAAATCGTGTAGTTTAGAAGATAAACAAACAAATATTGATTTTTCTAGTAAAGAAGAACTGTTATTTGAATTACTTAAACAAAATAAAGATACTACAGATAAAGATCAGAATATTATTATGATGTTAATTAAAGAAAATTCCGAGTTTAAATCTATGATGTTAGAACAACAAAATATTATGATGGAAATTGTAAAAAATGGTACACATAACACCACAACTCATACTAACTCTCATAATAAAGCATTTAACCTTAATTTTTTTCTTAACGAAACTTGTAAAGATGCTATGAATATTATGGATTTTGTTGATTCTATTAAATTACAATTAACAGATTTAGAAAAGATTGGAGAGATTGGTTACGTAGAAGGCATCTCTAATATAATTGTTAAAAATCTTAAGGAACTCGATATTAATAAAAGACCTGTTCATTGTACTGATAAGAAGAGAGAAACAATGTATATTAAAGATGATGATAAATGGGAAAAGGATGAAGAGAGACTAAAATTACATAAAGTTGTTAGAAAAGTAGCTTGTAAAAATCAAAACTTAATTCCTAAATTTAAAGAACTTCATCCAGATTATAACAAATATCATTCCAAATTCTCAGACCAATACAATAAGATTGTTGTTGAATCAATGGGAGGCACTGGTGATAATGATTTTGAAAAAGAAGAAAAAATCATTAAAAATATATCTAAGCAAGTTTTTATTGAAAAAGAAGACCAAAACTAAGTATAATATATTTATTAAAAATCTTCTGTTAATTCAAAAATTTCTGTGCTTTTAGTTTTATTTGCTAATGCGTATTCTCCAACACGTTTCTCAAAGAAATTTGTCTTACCTTGTAAGCTAATGAGCTCCATGAAGTCAAAAGAATTTGCGACACCATAAATTTTTTTGTATCCAAGTTGAACAACTAAACGGTCGGCAACAAATTTAATATATTGCGCCATTAATTCTGAGTTCATTCCAATTAATTTACACGGTAACGCATCACAAATAAATTCTATTTCAATTTCTACAGCCTCTTTAATAATTTCATGAATGCGTGCCTTATCAATTTTCTTTACAAGTTTTGAATACAATAGAACAGCAAATTCGCAGTGAAGTGCTTCATCTCTTGAAATCAATTCGTTACTAAATGTAAGACCAGGCATTAGACCGCGCTTTTTAAGCCAGTAGATGCTACAAAATGCGCCGCTAAAGAAAATCCCCTCTACACACGCGAAGGCAACTAATCTTGTGGCAAAACTACTGCGATTATCATGGATCCATTTTTGTGCCCAATCTGACTTCTTTTTAATACAAGGAAAGTTTTCAATAGCATTAAAGAGTTTATGTTTTTCCTCTTTATCTTTAATATATGTCTCAATTAAAAGACTATAAGTTTCACTGTGCACATTTTCCATCGCAATTTGAAAACCGTAAAATGCTCTTGCTTCAGAAACTTGAACATCACTCATGAAGCGGGAAGCAAGGTTTTCTAAAACAATTCCATCACTCGCAGCAAAAAACGCCAAAATCATTGATATGAAATGTCTTTCGCCTGGTTCTAAGGTCTCCCAATACGCTAAGTCTTTAGTTAAATCGATTTCTTCGGCTCGCCAAAAACAGTCAACTTGTTTTTTATACATATCCCATATATCGTTATATTTAATTGGAAAAGTAACAAATCTATTATCGTCAGGTGCTAGCAAAGGTTCTGTTAATGTTTTGGACATCCTAAATAATATATTACTAAGATTTTAAATTTGTTTTTTAAATAATAAAATAATTGTTTATTTTAAAGAATGGAAATCGTACCCGTTAATATGCCTTTAGTAAAGAGAGATGAACAATTATTACAAATAGAAGAGTTAATTAATGCCAAAAGAAAAATGTTACTTGACAAACAAAAAAAGTTAAGATTTATATCAAAACAAAATAACTTTTTAGATGCTGTTAAGAATGATTATGCGAAATATTATGGTTATATAGCTAAACAAAAACGTGAACAAATAGCGGCTTTAGACGTGCTTAATAATTATATTCATGACTTAACAGTTTCAGGAAAATTAAGTAAACACAACATTGAAGACGCCAAACATGAACAATCTAAAATATTAAATGAACTTAAAAATATTCAAAAGGGTTTAGATGGTATTATTAATGATACAAATGATATTAATATAAATTTAAAACAAAAAAATCTGATTTAACATATTTTAATATAAAAATATATATATAAATATGAGTAATCCAAATTTTAAACAAGACTTTGAACAAAGTTTACAACGATTGGCTCAAATTAATACTGCTATAGACGCAAATCTTAGAGGCAAGCAAGAATTTTCAGCCAGGATAATTCAACGACTTACAGCAATAAATGATAAAGTTAAACAGTTAGGTGATGCTATTAGAGCATTAAAGGAACAATTAACTAATTTACAAGCACAAGCTGCCGCAAATAATGGTCGTATTGAAGATATTGGTACTGAAGTAAATGGTTTAAGAGCACAAATCGCACAATTAACTGATCAAAGAGATAAAGCTATTGCAGGGTTAGATCAGTTTAAAAAACAATACCAAGCTGACGTACAAGATTTTCAAAAAAGAATTGACGATTGTGAGGAAAAATTACGACAATTAACCACCCAAAATACTGAAATAACTAAGCAACGTGATGCTTTACAGGCTGAATTAGGACAAAAAGGAGATTTAGGCGCAGCACATGCCGAGGAAATTAAAAAATTGACAGACCAACATACTCAAGAATTACAACAAAAAGATGAACAATTAAGATTACAACAAGAAGCAAACAATGCGGCAATTAAAAAATTACAAGACGAGATAGCAGCTAAGGAAGCCGAATTAAATAACACAATTACAGATATTGGTACTAATACTACACAATTACAAGCACAAATTGAACAGTTAACTAGAGAAAAACAAGAAAAAGATAACCAAATTGCTCAATTACAAGGTGATATTACTGCTTTACAAACTGAAAATCAAGATCTTATAAATAGAATTATGGCTGCTACACAGGCTATTGTTGAGGCCACTAATAGACTACAAGATTTAAATGACCCTGCCGCATTTAATGAAGCTGAGTTAGATGCGAAATTTCAAGAACTTGAGGCATCTGTACAACAAATTAGTAATGCTATTCAAGGTAATCCTGTTGCAAATAATCAAGCATCAGGTCGACCAATAGCCGGTCAAAGTATAATACCGCCCGATACACCAATCACTTTTAAGGGTCAAAATTTAACAATAGGATTAATTCGAAATCAACTTGGTAGCAAACCTCAAGTAGATAGAATTACTAATGGACCAAGTAAATATGCGTTAGCTTTAAGAGGGTTAAATAATGCGCAAACTCCTGAACAAGTTTTACAAGCTCTAAATTCAAGTGGAGTTGATGCTAAAAATGGTTCTATTTATGGCGGTAAAAAAACTAAAAAAAATAAAAAGGTTAGAAAACAAAAAGGGGGATATACATATAAGCTTAATTCAAAAAGAAGAAGTATTTCAACAACATCATCAAGAAGTTCCGCAAGTGGAAGAGGTATAGGACGTAGTAAACGACGTTAAGTCTTTAACTGTGATAACATGCCTTTTAATTGTGGAAAATGTAAACAATCGTTTGGCCATTTTCCTGTAAGCTCTCTATGTCTTAAGGAATTTAGAGTACATCTTTTTTTAATTATATTTTCTCTTTCTTTTATAATATTTTTCCATTTTCTCTGTATTAGTCGCAACCAAAATGTCTTTAAAACCGCAACATAATGACCTGTGTTTAAATAAACACAATCCGTTATTTCAGGTTTAATATAATTTTCTCTTGTAATAATTTGTTTATAATTCCTATAAATATCATGTGTTTGATTATCTAACTCTAGATATCCATTATTTATATTATTAGCAACATCGTTTATTTGATTCATATCTAGAGTTTTAAATCTAGAATAAACCAAATAATGATATAATACATCTGAATTAACATTTCCATGTAATCTTCTATTATATAGCTCGGATATCGAAATATAATATTTCGTTAAACCCTGCTCTTCCGGTTCATAAAAGATATGATTATAATCTTCTTCATATTCACTATCGCATTCACTATCAGTATATTCTGAGTCTGACATATTATTATTATATCTTTATTAATAAAATAATAATAATATTTTCAATTTTTTTTTAAATTATATATATATAATGAAAGTAAACTCTACTGTCTCGAAAATTCTTACAAATAAGTGGGTATTAAACATTATTTCTTTCCTTGCGTTATTTAATGTAATTGGATATATGGTTATGGGAAACTTCAACAATGTTATATTTTTTATAATCTTAGCTGTTCTAGTTAGGAACTTTAGTCATAATATGATTATTGTTTTAGGAACACCTCTATTAATAGTTAATTTATTTGCTATGAGAAATGGTACATTTGAAGGTTTCAAGGATGGGGAAACCAAGCCTGTTGGTGATAAAGATAAAAAAGATGAGGATAAAACAAAGAAAACTACGGAAACGCAAATGAAGCCTGGAACAGAGGCACCTGATGCTGGAACAGAGGCACCTGATATAATTACTGCTGATGCTGCTAAAAAGGAAGATTTTGAGGTTGGACGCAGCAAAAATGGTGCTTCAAAAATTGATTATGCCTCAACAATTGAAGATGCTTATGATGATTTAAATAAAATTCTTGGAAGCGATGGTATTAAAAGACTTACCGATGACACTCAAGGTTTAATGAAGCAACAAATGCAGCTTGCTAAGTCAATGGAAGGGATGGGACCACTTATTGAGGGTATCAAGCCAATGATTCAACAAATGAACGGAATGATGAAAAATATGGACGGAAAAGATGGATTAGGACCTATTATGGATATTGCCAAAAAACTTACCGGCAGCATGAATGCTACAAAATAAAAAACTTAAAGATGTCTAACGTAATTTATTATGGAATTTTATAAAATATATAAAAGTTGTATTATAAATGAAAAACTTAAAAAGTGCAATACAAATAACAATTATATTAAAGACTTTTTAAAAAATGACGACGATAAAAAAATCAATGAAAATAAAAAGATCACTCCATTAATTAAAACTAATTTAGGTGCTGTATTTAAATAAATTGATACTCTATTTTTATATTATATTGTAATAATATAATATAAAATGAAAAAATGTCCGCCTGGAGTTATATGTGTTGAAAACTATTCCATGTTTTTTCTAATAATATGTATAGTAATTATTGTTTATTTAATTTATAGTAGTATAAAAGGTCAAACCATTACTGTTAACAATAGTCCATCTGAAAAAATAGTTATAAAAGATACTCAAAGAGAGAACGTTGGAGGTTTTGGTAACTGGTTTGGAGGTTTTATACCTAGTTGGCCTTATACTAATTTACCAAGCGATCCATTATTAAATCCTTATGCTCCTCCATTGAGAGATGAACGTTATTTTATTCCTGGTTTCAACGGAGTACCTCCTGGAACTGTTCCAATTAATATATCTACAAATATTGGTGCTGTTGATACAGCTTACAGACAGCTTGGTATTTTAACCCCGTCTAATGGTTCTAGTAAAGATAGTATTGTACCATTAATGGGACGCCCTTTATTTACAAATAGAGATAAATGGCAATACTATTCTACTAGTAATCAACATAATAATGTTAAGCTACCTGTTTCACGTGCCGGAAGAAGTTGTACGAATGAATATGGATGTGATAAATTATATAATGGTGATACTGTTTATATAGAAGGCGCAAATGAAACTTACAGAGTTACCGTGTATGATAACGATACTATTAAATATTTACCTTTTCTTTAAATAATAGAATATACAATTTTTATTATTTAAATTATGTTTTTTTTGCCCTTTTTGTTTTATTTTTCTTTGTTAACTTAAATTTTCGGGTTTTTCTTTTCTTTCCACCGCTTGTTGCCATCATTTCAGCTACAGTGTTTACTGAATCAAAACCATTTTGTTGTTTCTCTCCAAATTGAGCTGATGTAACATTTAATGAAACCTTTTCAGCAACAGCGTCTGTTATATAATCAACAACATTTGATAAAGAATTCATGAGTTCTTTTTTATTTGGTTCTACATTGCTACTAACAACAGGTTCTAGATTGATAACAGATTCGTCAACAAGAGGTTCTACATTACTAACAGATTCGTCTTCAACAACTGGTTCAATTATTTCTGGAGTTTTTGTTGATAGTAACTGATCTTCATCTAGTGATTCACTTTCAGTATTTGCGGAAGTCAAAGTTGTTGATGAATCTTCGGCATTAGATAAATCAACTTTAGCGTCTAAATCTACATCACTACTTAAATCATTTGAGGTGTCTTCAAGATTAGGTATATTAACTGGTTCGTCTAAAGTGCCGCTTAAATCAACAGGAGTGTCGGCATTTTCTGCTTCCATTGGTGTAGCAGATAAATCAGCAGGAGTGTCGGCATTTTCTGCTTCCATTGGTGTAGCAGATAAATCAACAGGAGTGTCGGCATTTTCTGCTTCCATTGGTGTAGCAGATAAATCAACAGGAGTGTCGACATTTTCTGCTTCCA
>Ga0114978_10000175_pt1 | contig 53286 bp, 58 predicted proteins | sample S_140212_EF_Meta_FD_87027 | JGI IMG/M metagenome (GOLD analysis project Ga0114978, IMG submission 87027) | Freshwater microbial communities from Lake Simoncouche, Canada to study carbon cycling - S_140212_EF_MetaG | ecosystem: Environmental > Aquatic > Freshwater > Lake | place: Lake...
AATCAGGAAAACCGATTCACATCCAAGAACTTAAATACCTTGAGGGCTTATTACCAGCAATCCGCGCGGTCGGGGCTTTTTATGGTAAAAAACTAAAATGAGCACAAATGGCAAAGGATCAAAACCGAGACCCTTCTCGGTACCATTCGAGGAGTTTGAAAAAACATGGGATAACATCTTCAAAAAGCTTCCAAAAGCAAATCCGGAACCAGCTGACGAAAGAAAGAAGCCCAAATTGAAAGATCGAAATTGAATTTGTTTCAAGGGGAACGTCTGTCTCCCTGAATCTACACACAAACACACACAGACACAAAGAAAAGTATAACATCATGTCAAATAACAACAATGGTAAAAACGCCTACGAGATTCGTCTCGAGGTACTTCAAATGGCAATGGGTCACGCCGAGTCCGCTTATTATCAGGAGGTCGACCGTATCCGGTCTGCACGTCCGGATGATAAAGGACCATACGAACTCCCAGAGGATAAACGAGTTCGCGATGCTCTGAAGATTGCAAAGAAACTGTATGCCTTCGTTGAAGGTGACCAGACGGAATCTACAGAATAATCCTGTAGTTCTTTAAATCATTGATGGCCAATATCTTAAATGGTATTGGCCATCAACATCTTATGTAATTTTTATTGATTTACTTTTAAGTGGATCAATGTAAGATATACACATGATCAAGTTCAACATTGTTATTTCCACTCAGGTTCACGAAAACTACGGAGCCCATGATTGGGACGGCAAAGGCCAATGCCCTCAGTATTGGAAGGCCAAGGGTGGTTATGAGTACCGCCATCCGATCGCTCTAGACCTCGGTGAGGTCCAGGATCGGTCAAAGGTCAATTCCTTTGTGGAAGAGCTTCGCACCGCGGTGACCCGCAACGATGACTCGTGGCAAGAGTGCGTCATTGACTGGTATTTCCTTCCCGTGGGCGAGCTGACCCACGAGGAGAAGCAACAGGTTGAGTGGCACGGTTCGGTCAAGGAAACGACCAAGGCTCCCTATAAATTACAGAACGCTTACGCGGCTTAATATGAAACTTCCAACACTTTATTCACGAACCTCTACGGGTGCCACTCAGACCTGGACCATTGAAATTGATGGAGCGCAGTATCGTACAGAATACGGCCAGATTGATGGTAAGAAAACCACAACGGAATGGATGGTTGCCGAATCTACCAATGTCGGTAGAGCGAACCAACGTGACGTTAATGCTCAGGCAGAATTTGAGGCAAAGGCCATCTGGAAAAAGAAGTCGGAAGCTGGTTACTACGAGAACATCAAGGACATCGATCGTCCAGCTTTTATTGAACCGATGCTTGCTCAAAAGTATGAGGACCGCAAGGATGAGATTGAATGGCCCGTGTGGGCTCAACCAAAGTTAGACGGCATTCGGTGTATTGCAACTGCAAAAGGTCTCTTTAGCCGAGCCGGCAAACAGTTTAAGTCGGTGCCTCATGTGTCTGCGGAACTCCAAAATTTCTTTAAAGATAATCCTGATGCAGTGCTCGATGGAGAGTTGTACTGCGATAAGCTCGCGAATGATTTTAATAAGATCACCTCTTTAGTAAAGAAAACCAAACCATCCACAAAGGATCTTGAAGAGTCCGAGAAGACAATCCAATATCACATCTACGACATTGTGGATACCTCGAGGAGCTTTCCTGATCGGTCGAATTGGATCCAAAACCACATTACGACGACAAACGTGATCCGTATGGTAATGACTGCTCGTGTAGAATCAATTGAGCAACTCGATCGATTGTACGAAGGTTTTCTTGCTGCCGGATATGAGGGTCAGATGATACGTACGGATGGATGCTATGAGCAAAAGCGGTCGAAGACCCTTTTAAAGCGCAAAGAGTTCCAGGACGCAGAATACGAAATCATTGAAATCTGTGAAGGTTCTGGTAACCGCACGGGAATGGCAGGATTTGCAATTGTTAAAAACAATGATGGTTCTCAATTTAAGTCTAACATTAAGGGAAGCCACGATTTTCTTACGGAGCTATTGACCCATAAGACCGAACTTATCGGTGAAAAAGCCACGGTGCAGTACTTTCGGCTCACTCCGGACGGTGTTCCTCGGTTTCCGTACATTACTTCTATCAGAAATTACGAGTGAGTGTTGACTATCAATCGCTTAGAGTATATCTTTGTGGTTTACTTTTAGCTGGTTTTGTGTAGGATTGTATCATAATGAATAACACTACTAATTACTCCGTCAACTACGCTTACAAATCTGGTGCCATGGAAGGCGTCCTCAAGGCTATGACCTATCGCTGGTCCATTCCGGGTGTGCAAATCACCGACCGTGAAGCCTTCGAGCAATTCATTGCCAAAGAAATTGCTCGGGTGAATAAGGACGCTATGGAATTCTCTAAAAACAATACTAACTAATATGAATACCGAACTTAAAACCGACACAGAAATTCTCATAATTGCAATGCGCCACTGGGCAAAAGTAGTGCTCTCGAATGGTGGAGTTGCAGCTGATACTATTTCCGAAGGTGCCGACCGATTGCAGGAACTACAAGCCCGCGCTGAAAAAGCCGAGGCTGCGCTCGCCACTGAACGCAAAAAGGTCGTCGATGAAATCACAGAAAAGAACGCGCCGGAAATCGTCAAGGTAAACGCCCACATTGTTGACATGACAGCCCGCGCCGAGAAGTCGGAGAAACTCTGGAAAGAGTTCATTACCTTAATGGAAATCACCGAGGAAAGCGATTCCGGTTATGAGTTTAATCCCAATAAAATCAGCAGCTGTCGAGCAATTGACGGTCGCAGACTCAATGAGATTCTCAATGAGGCTCGCGGAATGGTATTTAATGCACCAAAAGAATAATTTTGTTGTTTACTTTCAGCACTTTCAATATAGGATTGTATTATGAAAATCACTAAAGAGCAGCAAAAAGCAATCGACCAAATGTATTCCGTTTCAGCAATGGACCATAAACTAAAAGTCAAATTCACTAAAAAGCAGCAGAAGGAAATCGCGAAGATCCGCAAGGTAATTGCTGCTCATCACGCAGAGCAAGATAAACTTGTTGATGGTTTCATTGAGTCCATGGGATTCTCGGGTAAAGAACCAGAAGATACCATCGTATGGGACTACATTTACAATGATTCAAACTGGATGGTTGAACTGGAATAACCTTATGAAAGCAATACTGGAATTCAACCTACCCGAAGATAACTATGAGCATATGCGGGCGGTTCATTGCAATCAAGCCTGGGCGTCATTGTATGAAATTGATTCCTTGTGTCGCAATATATTGAAGCATGGTACCGGTGATTATAAAACCGTAGAAGAACTTGCTCAAGCCATTCGTATTGAAGCAGGAAATGCACTAAATCAAGTCGAGGAATAAACAATGAAAGCAGAACTACAACAGCAGATTTTTGCCAAGTATCCGAAAATGTTTGGAGACCGCACCAAGCCAATGACCGAGACGTGTATGTGCTGGGGTCTTGAAGTTGGCGATGGTTGGTACAATCTTATTGATACCCTCTGTGAAGCTCTTACCTACACTTATACTACAAGCGTACAGGTAGATGAAGAAGATGGTAAACGTCTTGGTGTTAAACCATACGCAGACAGCTATTACTTTTGCGTGGAGCCACCTCAAGTGATCGCTACTCAGGTAAAAGAAAAGTATGGCACGCTCCGGTTTTATTATCGTGAAGAGTATAATGAAGAAATCATGTCTCTTATTGAGACTGGAAAGTATCCCGATCTTCAAAGGATTATTGATCGCTATTCGGACTATATTAATGGTATTGTTCACTTTGCCGAAACTGCTTCTGGTAGAACTTGTGAAGACACCGGTCAGCCCGGCGAGCTACATGCAACAGGAGGTACTCGTATGGGATGGTTAAAGACTGTGAGCAAAGAACACGCTAAGACTGTTTTGGCAGACCGAAACTATATTCCTTACTCAGAGATTCCTAAAAATGAATAAGCCGATTAAACAGTTTAGACTCAAGAAAGAATATATCACTTCAGTACCAGATGACAGGTATATGGTTCTGAGCGATCTGGTTGGTAAAATCATCTTTCAAGGTGATTCATATGCCTGCAAAGACCATCCTGAATTTACAAAGTTGCGCAATAAACTTTGTGAGCTGGGTTATATCTTTATCGAGCCTACATACTGGAACGGAGATAGAGTTCTGAAACCATTTAAACTTAACAAACTTAGTTTTAAGAAAGGCGAACAGTTTCCATGTGCAGCTGCGATAGCTGTAAAATTAGACATACGTCATAAAAAATGAAAATTGTAATTAACGATTGTTACGGCGGCTTCGGTCTTTCTAAAGAAGCTCTTGCCCTTTTTAATGAACGCACTGGTACAGTCATTACATATGATATTGAAATCAAGCGTAATGATCCTATTCTGGTAGAAATTGTGGAGCAACTTGGAGAATCTGCTAACGGCAGCTTTGCTGAACTTAAAGTTGTGGAGATTCCCGACGACGTTGTCTGGGGAATAGAAGAGGACGACGGTCATGAATGGATTGCAGAAAAACATAGAACTTGGAACTAATATGAAAATTAAAAACGTAAATGTAAATGTAAATATGAATGTAGAAATCGATCCAGAAACAGCCGATGGTATTGTCCGCGCTTCCGTAAAACAAACCATTGAATACCTTCGCAAAGACATTGCCGTCCTTAAGAAGGTAAGGAAAGCCGAAGATTACCAAAAACGTGATCTAGCCGAACAGATTCGCACCTTAGATGCTATGGAAGAAGTTTTTGACTATTACGGAGGTAATTTAAAATAATGACGCAAGAACAATTTATCTACTGGGTACGTGGCTTTATTGCTGGCAAAGACTATATTAGTGCACAGGATACGCTTATTCTAAAAGAACAAGCCGAAAAAGCGTGCGTTGTCACATTTAGTTCACCTACTATAACTCCTCTACGTCTACGTGAACCTTACGGTAAGGGGCAATACGAGCCTTATGTTAAGGGTCCGAGCGATTACCCCACGCCAATAGTTACTTCATAAAATGAAAAAGAATAAAGATTTAGAACATTACAAGAATGAATGCGAGCGTCTTCGTTACCAGCTTCACTATAAGTTTAAAAATGACTCTGTAACTGCTAAAGCTGCTGAAATAGAAAGCCAACGTCTTTACCGCAAAGTTGGTAAGAAGTTTGTTCCGGTTAACGACCCATATGCATATACAGGCTTGCATAACGGCTTTTGGCTTGTTCATATTAAAGAAGGATGCACTTCTATTCGTCAGCAAATCTTTCCAGATAAAGCACCGCTTACTGCGGCTGCCCGTCTTATCGAAGATAAGCTCATTGACATTATTCGCGAGGCATCAGCGGCTCGTCCTACCAAAATTGCTCTTACTCCCGAAGAAAAGAAAGATTGGGATAAATTCATTGCAAAACACGGTGACTCGTTTAATACTCTTCACTATCCATCTATCCAGGAGAATGCAGAGAAGATTGTTGCCGCACTAGTCGACAACAAATAATTACCCAAAAGGTAATAAATTAAACACTCGGAGGAGCCGTTACTGGCTCCTCTTTCTTTTTGCCTGGTAATGAAATCTTGCCCGTCTTTGGGTCCATCATTACCATCACAATCACAAAGACACCCATGACGGCTGCTACAACCCAGAATGGAATTGTGGCTGCAACATAAGCAAGCCCCAACATCGTAATACCCGACACAATGAATGTCGGAGACTTCATAAGGAAGCCAATGACTAGGATTACAATACCCACGCCTAATAAGGCTTTGACAATCCAGCCCACCATCTCGAGGCGTTGTTTCTCTTTGGCAACTGCAACGGCATCTGCTGCTTCTTTACGGAGCTTTTCTCTTTCGGCTTCCTGATCGGCTCTTAGCTTTTCAAGGATGGTTGCTTGCTGATCGCGTAGTTTAGCCTTTTCAGCTTCTTTGAGTTTGACCTGTTTATCGGCTTCCTCATAGGCGGCTGCTGCGGCTTCGCCTTCTTTAATTTTGGCTTCGTACTTCTTTACGATTTCAGCCTCGAGTTTTTTACGGTCGCCTTCAAGCTCGGCAATGATCTCTTTCTTCTTGGCTTCACCAATAGGCATTAACCGAGCCATATTCTCTTTGGACTTTAAATTTGCAATCAGTACCCGAGCATCCAGTTTGGTAACATCCTCGGTGGCTTTAAAGATGCCATAGTTGATTTCGGAGATACGATCGAAGTTGTCATTGTCCAGCCTTTCACGATTGGCGTAGGCTGCCGCTAATTGTTCGCGGAACTTAGCATACTCTATTTCCATTGCTTTGCGTGCTTCCTCATTCCGTTTACTAATCTCTGCCATACGGTCGACGGCTGCAGCGGTATTTTGAGCAGCAGCTACGGATCCGGCAGAGTCTCCGGTTTTACCGCCGCCAAGACTGGGCATTTTTAACCCACCGAGCATGGTGCAACCAGTCAGACTCATTACAAATAATAATGAAATGACAAAACGCATAACCCTATTTATAACCACCCGATGTTTATAAATAGATGTACTTAACCTCAAACAATTAATTCTATGGTATCAACAATTCTCAAAGTATTAGGAGAAGAAGCCGCAGTAGGAACTGTCGGTAACAATTTTAACGGCAAGACTCTGATCCGTGTATACAACAACACTGCTTCCGACGTTTCTGTTCTCGTAAAAGATGCTGCAGTAGTCACTACTGGTAGCTTTACCCTTCGTTCGTATGAAACCGCATTTGTCACGAAACTACCAGCCGAAAGCATTTTCGGTAGTGCAACGATCCGCATGGTGCCAGTGGCATTCTAACCATGGCTGCCGATAAAAACCTAGAGTCCCACGCTGGTGAGGACGGAACGCTTATCTCCAACCGTGTGATCGCACCGGATGATTGGACGCAGATTTCTGATGTCCTTAAGTTCTCCAACTGCACAAACATTGTTGTCGATGGTTGCACCATTGAAGGCGGTAAGGAAGACTGCATTGATGCTGTCAGAGGTTCAAACTATACCTTCAACAATACCGTTCTGGCTCCGCGCAAGAATGGCATTACCATTAAGGGTTCCGTCGATGGATACACCATCCGTGATGTGTCATTTATCTCGAGTGGATCCGACTGTGATATGGAATTTGGCCAATACGATAACTATTGGTACATTGGTCGAAAACCAACCCGTAACGGTAAAATCAGCCTCACCAAGTCTGTAAGCGGTACACCACTTGTGCTGAAACTCTGGGACGCAGAGATGCCAGTCATTACCGACTCCAACATTAAGGTCGTCAAGATTCCAAAGATCGTCTGGTGGCCATATTTCGTTTTTCGCGCCATTCAAACACGCGGTATCAAGAACATATTCAAACCTGTAGAAGCTGGTACATTTATTAAAACTAAATAATACGACGGCGCTTTATTGTTTACACTCTGCTTAGATACGTTATAATGTATCTCTATTCAACTTAATGTCTCATAGGATTCAAATACTGTAATACTACAAACTGTTTATTTTATAAATAGCAATACTGAATGCTACCTTATCTTTATTGATGGGGTAGCATTTTTATTTACAACTCTTATTACCATGGCAACAAATAATTCTATAGACCCCTTTGACTTTGGTTTCACTACTATCGCCGAAGATGAACTTGACGTAACAAAGCAAGTAGACGTAGCCGAGAAGGCTGCTGCGCATCATGAAGACAGATTGAATCGGTTATACCAATCAATCCTTCCGCTTCTCCAGAATCTCAAAAAGAACCCTGAGAAGGAATACATTAAATGGCCGAACAGGGTTAAGAAGATTGAGGAGTTTGAAGCTAATATTTCCAAGATTGTAAACGGATAATGAGTTTCGAAACACTTAAATCTCTTGCGGACCTTGGCTTCTCTGTTGCAGCAGTTATTGCTGGCGGAGTCTTCATTGTAATTCTCCTCAAGTATATCCTTGCGGGAGTGGTTGACGATGTAAAATCTTTGAATGGTCTTGCCGGCATGTTAAACAACCGTGTGCGTACAATGAATAATGACCTTATTCGGATTGATGCGCTCATCTCATCACGGTTCGGATTACGTGTCGATCTTGAACGTCTGGCGCGCAGCGATGGTAAGACGGATGCCAGAAAGGATTAATTATGGATCCTATTGAACTAAAACAGATGATCAACCAGTACGGTATGCCAATGATGGCTGCCGCTGGTATGGGCTACTTTATTTACTTTGTTTGGAAATTTGTGACGGAGAACATTAATTCTGAGCTGTCGGAAGCGAAGAAAACTATGATTGCGCTGATTGACCGAATTCGTATGCTTGATAATGATTTAATTAGACTAGAACAAAAAATTAATACAGCTATCGAAATGCAACGCGGGGGTCCACATATTGTGCCACCCGCACCAATCACCAATGAAAAACCTGCTCCTACTTCTAATACTCAGCTTCCTCAGTAAGGCTGTTGCATCTGATATGGTGCATGGTTTTAAGTCTCCAATGTTTAACGGCATTGGTTTTTCTTCACATGAAATCACCATTGAGAACCTTGCAAGAACCCGAAAGCAATCAATCAAAGATCAAGCGAAAGCGGATGCTGAAACTGCGAAAGTTACAGCGCAGAATACCCCGCTTAACGCATTTATCAATAACCTACAGGCTCGAATCTATTCTCAACTAGCATCTCAGGTCACGGATGCCATTTTTAACTCGGATGGAGCAAACTTTGGCATTATTAATCTTCAAGGCGGATCAACGGTGACATGGCAAAAGAATGGCGATATGGTGACTCTTTACATTGTTGATCCTGCAACCGGAAATACTACAACCATTCAAGTTCCTGTGGGAACATTGAAACCCGGCGGCGGCTGATCGATGGTGAAATTCATTTCCATACTCTTACTATCTTTGTTGTTCGGGGGTTGCGCTTCGGTTCCATCTAAGCCCGCCATCCTCGAGACCCCGAAGGTACAGATGTCCCCGATGGCAAAACAACTATTGGAACTTCCTCCAATTGATGGTCCTCGGATGACAATTGCGGTCTATGGCTTTGCTGATAAAACGGGACAGAGAAAGACTGCTGATGCCTATGCCACATTCTCTTCTGCCGTCACGCAGGGTGCAGAAAGCTGGCTCATTGATGCATTACGCCTTGCAGGAAATGGTGTATGGTTCCAGGTACTTGAACGTGCGAGCCTTGACGACATTATTAAGGAACGCCAACTTATTTCCCAGACAAGAGAAACTTTCCTCGGTAAAGACGCCGAGAAACTCACCCCGATGTTATTTGCCGGCGTTATTGCGCAGGGCGGTATTATCGGATATGATAGCAATATCCTTACGGGAGGCGCTGGTGCCAGTATTCTTGGTATCTCCAGCAGTACTCAATATCGTAAAGACGTAGTAACAGTGTCGCTGAGACTCGTAAGCGTTCAAACAGGAGAGGTCCTCTTGAGTGTGGCTGTTACTAAAACCATTACGAGTATTGCCCTCTCGGGCAATCTATTTAAATTTTATGATCACGGAACAACCCCGATTGAGTCAGAACTTGGTCTCACTGCAAATGAACCCAACGGCATCGCCGTACGGAGCGCTATTGATCAGGCAGTCATCGAAATCGTAAAACAGGGGCAAACAGCAGGTCTTTGGCAATTCAAAGACATAACCAACAATAACGCTAAAAAGAAATGAAAACAAAACTAAAACTAGGATTCATTCTTGGGCTTATGCTATTAACTCCAGCCTTTGCCCAGAATCAGATATATGTGAATCAAATCACAACCGCGGGTTCCACAACCCTAATTCAGGTCGGCAGCCTGAATCGAATCGGCTCCTCTGGAGTTGCAAGTAACATCACCGGCGATAACATCACCTTTGAAACTCGCCAGATGGGAGATAGCAACAGTACTGACTTCTCTATTATCGGAGCCAACAATCTGAGCTTGCTCGCTGTTGCCACGGGTAATACGAACACTCAGAAATACTTCATGAATGGTGGCAGCAATACATTCAATGTGTCGTTGGTCGGAAACACAAATTCGCTCACAGTGAATAAGGATGTCTCCGTCGATCACACCTCTGATACCGATACATCAAAGGCGACCATTGCGAACAGCGATGTCACCATTGATGTAGTTGGTAGTTCAAACACGATGAAATTCGGATTTGAGAATGCTTCGTACAACTGGGTTGATTATAACATTACCGGTAGTTCGAATGTCATAAAATCAACTCAGATCGGAAGCGTTGGTGCATCAACTCAGAGAGGCGGACATTATCAAGATGTTACCATCCTGGGTAGCACGAATAACCTCACCGTCTATCAGGCTGGAATAGAACAGCAGAAGCTCGTCTATAATTTAACTGGTAGTAATAATACCGTTCAGATTATCCAGACCACAACGGCTGCTGCTCCTATTATGACTACGGGTACATCGAACTACGGCGCCGCAAATCCAACTGCGACTATCTCGCCTCCGACTCCCTAATGTATGCGCATAGCCGCAGCACTGTTTTTGTTTGCGGTTATTTTTATATCTGAAGCCAGTGCCTCGGTCGGGAAACTGACCGAGGTTACTGGTCCCACTCAGATTGTTCGTGGAAAGGATAAGTTAGAAGGTAAAATTGGTACAGAGATAGAGCAGGATGATACCATCGAGACACTAAAGGCTCGGGTATCCATTAAATTCGAGGATCATACAGTAATGCAGATCACTGAGTTCTCGAAGCTCAAGATCGATGAATTTGTGTATGATCCTGCAAGTGGTAAGGGTAAGGTCGGAATGAAAACGGCATTCGGTACCGTTCGTTATGCTTCGGGTATTATTGCAAAGAACAGCAGAGAAAACATTAAGGTCCAAACTCCTACCGCAAAGATTTCTGTTCGTGGTACGGATTTTTCAATGACCGTCTCCGAGGATGGTAAGAGTCTCATCATTCTATTACCTTCACGCCCCGAGTATAGCGCAACTCCTGGAACCGTGGGAGTCATCGAGGTGTCGAATGTAGCAGGAAGTGTCCTTATGACTCAGGCATATCAGGCGACCTTTATCGCGTCAATGCAGTCCGCTCCTACAAATCCCGTCATACTTAACTTTCAAGATGAAAGCAAAATCAATAACTTGATTCTTGTTGAGACTCCGAAGCCCGTCACAAGTGCGGTAAAGGAAGCCAAGAAACAGACACAGGCAAACACATCCGAATCGGTAGATGATAAACCAAACAAAAAATCAAGCGGCAAGAGTGATTCCTCTACTGCGGTTGCTCAGGTTGAACCTAGTACGTCTACTCAAGTTAAGGCTGAAGAAAAGCCTGTAGAAGAAACTAAAACCGCCATCATCGATGTAAAGGCAATGCAGCCAGAAATACTGCAAGCCGTAGCAGAGGTCATCTCCAAGAATCCAGAGGTCACTATTGCAACATCGGTAAATATATCACCCACCTTGATTGTTACGGCAACGGTCAATAATGGGTTTACAACCGACGGTACAAACGCTATAATGAATCTTTCGACATCCAAAGGTACAATTCAATACAAATTAAAAGCCGACACAAGTGCAACATTTAAGATTACCGACTCCAATGGAACCACGGTATACCCACTCAACTTCGGAGACAAACTCAAGGTAAACATCATTCAGAAATGAACAAACACACACTCAGAATTCTTCTTGTTGGTCTTATGCTTCTCACGGTTGCCGTGAGTCTCCGCATTGCAAATCCGTATCCTATTGAGGTAATGCGTCTCAAAGGTCTGGATTATTACCAACGGAAGCAGGACAAGGTAGCGTCCGACAGTATTGTGATTGTGGAGATTGACGAGAAGGCGCTTGAAAAGAATGGACAGTGGCCATGGAAGCGTACGGAACTTGCAGGCGCAATAAGAAAAGCCATGGAGTCTGGAGCAACCGGTGTTGTATTACCCATTATTTTTGCTGAGCCTGACCGTCTTGGCGGCGATAAAGAATTCATCGAGATACTGAGTCAGTTTCCCGTTATTACAGGCCAATCAGCTTCACTAAAGGGTAAGGGCATTCCGATTCCACGCGGAGTTGCCACAATTGGTGGTAATACGGATGATTGGTTATTTGACTACCCTGCGGCAATCGGACCACTCAAAGAGATTGGTGAGGCTTCCACGGGCGTGGGTATGTTGTTGACGGCTCCAGAGCTTGATGGCGTGGTGCGTAGATTGCCGCTCATGATTCAGATTGAAAAAGAAAAGTATCCCACAATGCCACTGGAAATCCTTCGGGTATTCGGCAACCAACCCAGCTTCCAGATCAAGGTTACAGAATCTGGTGTTTCTGCCATTCGGGTTCCGGGCACTCCTCCAATTAAGACTGATGGCAATGGGCGCGTGTGGATCAATTTTAAATATACCTTCAAGTCAGTTCCGTATACCGATGATGAATGGCACGTAAAGGATAAGATTGTAGTGATTGCCCTTACGGCTGAAGGTCTTGCAAATACCGTGGCAACTCCATTGGGTACGGCGTACGGACACGAATTCAGCCTTCAGACTCTTCAGATGCTTCTTGATGGTAACCGACTTGAACGCCCAGCCGAGTTTGATCTATATGAAATCGCAATCGGTGTCGGTGCAGCGCTCATTCTGATTGGAGCGATCTCATTTTTGGGATATGCCTTGAATCTTGGTGTGTATCTTATTGCGGTATGTCTTCCCGTTTATTACGGCTTTCATTTATTCGATAAAGGTCTCCTTGCCGACTATACTTGGATTGTGGGTACAGCATCGGTAGTCTGGGCTGGTTCTCTCTTCATGCGATTCATCATGGAGTTTAAACTGAAACAGCAAATCAAGAAACAGTTTGGCACGTACCTATCTCCCGCCATGGTTGAGAAACTCCAAAAGAATCCTGACCTCCTCCAACTGGGCGGTGAGTCAAGAGAACTCTCCATTATGTTTACCGATGTTCGTGGATTCACCGCAATCTCCGAACACTACGGCAAGGATGTTCAGGGTCTCACGAAAATTATGAATCGGTACATGACGGCAATGACGCAAGCCATTCTGGACAACCAAGGGACGCTGGATAAGTACATTGGTGATGCTCAGATGGCTTTTTGGAACGCACCACTCGATGACAAGGATCATGCTCTACACGCAGTTGAAACGGGTCTAACGATGCTGGGAAGTCTCAAGGCATTCAACGATGAGGTCACCAAGGAAGGTATCCCTGCATTCGGAATGGGTCTTGGCGTAAATACGGGTACCGTTGTTGTGGGTAATATGGGATCGACTCAACGGTTCGATTATACCTGCCTCGGAGATTCGGTGAACCTTGCCTCTCGTCTTGAGGGTCAGTCTAAACCCTACGGAGTCAAATTTGTAATTGGTCCCATCACCCGAGAATATGTGAAGGACGTATATCCCACGTTGGAACTGGATTGCATTGCGGTAAAGGGTAAGAAAGAAGGTGTGAAGATTTACACCGTATTCAACAGAGGTACACGCGTCTATTCAGATTCCCACAACAATTTTCTTGATTTCTACCGTAATAGAGAATGGACCAAGGCACGTGTATTAGCCGTTGATTTAAAATCACATATGACTTTTCTAAGTGATTACTACGACATGATGGTAGAACGTATAGATGACCTTGAAAAAGCCGATCCTGGACCGCTCTGGGATGGTGTTTTCCGTGCAACTTCTAAGTGATAATTGATAGTCAATCACTTATAAAATTCTTTGATATTTACTTTCAAAGAGTTTTGTGTAGGATTGTATCATAATGAAAATTAAACGTGCCCAAGAACTTTACAACAGTAAATTGGAAATGGTTGCCTATGCTCAACTCAATGAATGGCCAGAGCTTCGCGCAATAAAGACCACACTTTGGATTTTGGCCAATAAAATTGGCATTAGCCGAACCAAAATGCAACTGGATATTGATGCTGCGGTTCCTCGACTCGGACCGGCAGGTGAAGGCAGACTCGAAGAAAAGACCCTTGGGCTGAGAAAAAAAACCTGGCGTACAGCTCCAGGTGGACCAAGCTGGCGCCAAGAGCGTGAAAAAAAGAAATCTTATTCCAACGGTCGGTCGGGATGGATTCGTGGACATTAATTAGGGTTGTTGGTTAATAACAACTTAGGACAATCTATTTGATTTACTTTGACACGGTTTTGTTTATGATTGTATCATAATGAAAGTCAAACATATCCTCGCAATCCTGGCTATTACCGCTACCGTTTCGGCTCAAAATGTTGACCGCTTGATTGAAGCCCTGGTGCGTACCGAAAGCAACGGCAACGCTGCTGCCATCGGCGACCGCGGTAAAGCCCTTGGAATCCTTCAGATTCATGATGTGATGGTCAAGGACTTTAACCGTATCACCGGTAAGAATTACAGACATGCCGACATGTTCGACGAAATTACCTCTCGGGAGGTCGCCAGAGGCGTTCTGAATTTCTACTCAAAACACATTGAAAAAACCATGAACCGTAAAGCCACCGAAAAAGAGCTTGGTTTTATTTGGAACGGTGGCGGTAGTTCTTGGCGCCGTGTGGCGGCTCCGATTTCGGACACCAAGCAAAAGAATCTGGAAGCCTATTGGGCCAAGGTCTACAAAAACCTAAAGTAATAAATAACCTCTGAAAGCATCGTTTCAAAAGAGCTTACTTTCACTCAGAAGTAGATCATCGATCAACTACGACCACTTATGGTGGTTTATCTTTTATAAAGAATCTTCTTTGAGTAGGCTCCTTTGAAACGATGCTTTTGTTGTTTACATTTGACCGACTTCACTTTAATATATCTACATAATGAAAAAATACACATACACTGAAATCAAGGATATTCTAAAAGAAAATTCCGTCGTAACGGTTTTCTTTACAAAAGTTAATGGTGAATCAAGAGTTTTGCAAGCGACTCTTTCACTCGATCTTATTCCAGAAGAACATAGACCCACCGGCAATACTCCGCGGATTCAAAGCGAAGATGCGATTTGCGTCTATGATGTTGAAAATGAGGGATGGCGCGCGTTTCGTGTCGAGGGTATAACACACATTGAGATCCCGGCTTTAGTTGAATCAGAATCTGAATCTGAAACCCAAGTCGAATTCATTGATTAATATGCAAAGAGGTAAACGCAAAGCCGGCGGTGGAATCAAAGCGCTTGATTCTCGTTATACGGGAGAAGAACCAATCTGGGATGGTTGGGAGACTTGGCCTGTGGAACAATTCTGGAAGGAGTATTCTCGGTCCTTTAATTTCTACAACTATTACTCCACAGCAAAGGACAGCAAGCCAGCCGTTCTGGAATGGATGGTCAATAATGGCTACACAAAGGAAGATATTTCTGCAGTGAAAGCTGCTCCAGATTATTCTCCTGGTATGACGACAGGTACTCTTTGTACATGCATGAATAAAGGAATGCCGAAATTTCATCCTGGAATCAATGACTATCTCAAGTCACTTCGGAGCGATGCATTACCTCAGATTGCCTGCGACATCTTTGTGAAAGAAGCGATTGCCACTTCAATCTTTGAAGGCAAAAAGCTGAAACATCGAGATGCAGTTGAAACTGTTACCGCTGAAAAGCCGACTGGTATTTCTCCAATGGATCACCTCAAGGCCAAATGCACGCGGACCATGATTATGGATCTTGATGTGCTTATGGATGAATGGTGCGATTCGGGCAATGAAGTACGAGTCATTCCAGTGTATAAGACGATGCAGCAGTACGAACTTCCTGCTGCAGCATGCACTTTTGTGGAAGATTACCTTAAGAAGTTGCTGAACGAAATGACTGATGCCCACACGGGCGCCAGCGAGTACCTTGCTGAAGCCTATGGCTTCTATACCAAGAAGCAGCTGCTCATGCGCATTGATGCTCTGTCGGCAATGATTGATGATCTCACCATGTTTAAGACGAGCGTCAAGGCTGCCAAAGCACCGCGTGAGAAGAAGCCCACGGCTGCCACAAAGCAGATTGCAAAGCTCCAGTACCTCAAGCACAGTGAGGAGTTTAAGATTACCTCCATCAATCCTATTCGGGTTGTGGGAGCCTATCGTCTCCTTGCCTTCAATGTGAAGACCCGGGTACTGTTTGATTATGTTTGCACGGTAACCACTGGGTTTACTATCAAGGGTACCACTATCCAGAACTTTGATGAGGTGGCTTCCCGCTGCATCCGTCTCCGTAAGCCCGATGAATTTATTCCTATTGCCGTAGGAAGCACAGAGAAACAACTTGAAAAGGCGTGGGTAAAACTCACTACTAAGATTGCAAAACCAAATGGGCGCATTAATGGTGACATTGTGCTCCTCAGAATTCTATAAACTATGGACACTCTTGAAAAAGAACCAATAGATGTAATGACGATTGCTCGGATGAGTACAGTCATCATCGGAAGCAAAAAATCAGTCTTGGAAAAACTGAATGAATTGTATCCTCTTGAAGTCAAGAGCGACACGAATCCGTCACCGAAATTCTATTCGGACATGCCGTTTGAGGCACAGATTGAAAAGCTCCTTAACTTTAATAAATACAAGAACAGCCATTTCGTATATGGTATCATGTACTACTATGAAACTGACAATTCTCCCGAACGTGCCAAAATTGTAAAGGACATGAACCTTCCTGAAACGGTTATTAACTATCGTATTCAACGCGTAGAACTCCACCGTTAATTAAACCTATGAAAACTATTCTTACACTCGGCTTAATGTTATCATTTTTAACGCCAGCCTATTCTCAAAATCTTCGTCCGGAAACTGTCAACGGTACCATCATTGGTGCCATTGCTGGTGCAATTATTGGCAACAATAGCGGCAGTCTTGGACATAATTCACTCCGCGGAGCGGCGTATGGCGCCGGCGCGGGATTAATTATTGGCAGCATTGTTGGCAGAACAAACGAGCGAACTATTGTTTATCAGCAAGAACCAATTTATTACCACGATGAAGTCGTTCATCACTCGGTTGTTCTTCAAAGACAGCACGGACCACATTGCCGAGTTTTTCATCTGGAAAATGTACCACACTCCATCTGTCATTATCGACCACAGCCAACAACGGTTATTATTCAGAAGCACTATCACAGTCCAAATAAAATGTTTGGCAGAAGAAACTAAAATTATGTTAAAGGATATTCCAACAAAGCAGAGTCTTACTCAAACGATTGAAAGTTTAGTTTCTAAAGAAGGAATGTCCTATATTGAAGCCGCTCTTCACTATTGTGCAGAACTACAAATTGACCCATTGGACGTTGGTAAACTTATCTCTCCTGTCATTAAATCTAAAATCGAAGCCGAAGCAATGACACGCAATCTATTACCGAAGGGCAATTCGCTTTCAAGTTTTATTAAATAATGTCTTTTCTATTAGACACGCCTTACACACCGTGCCTTATAAGAAATGAATTCCTTTTCGATGAACAAGAAGGTCATGGTGAATTTACCCATGGTTTTGTTTTTGGTTTTAGAGCGGAGCCGCACGGTGTACCAGTGTTTCAGGTTATGCTCGAAAACGGAGCGCAATGGGCACGGATACCGGTGCATATGATCTGCAGTAAACCATGCGACCCATTACCGCTGGATATATGTGTATGGTGGGATGGTTTTAGTAGGTGCAGTACCGTCCATCAGTTTAACTTTCTAAAAAACATGCCTGTTGATTGTTATGGAAGAGATAAAATAACTCGTAGGGGCAATTACATATTTACAATTGACTGGGCAAAGGATGGCTGGTCGGAAATACCGGACCAGCATAAAAATCATCATATTATCAGTTTAAATACCGGTCAATGGGTGGCCTATCCTAACAATAAAACAGTTTGGCTCGATAATAGCTGGATTAAGCCAGAAGTAAATTTTAAGTGGAAAAGCCCAAGTAAAAGTTATAGCGTCGAAAGCAATCCATCAAATTATTCTATATGAATACCATCAGTGACAGCCTCATTGAAAAACTTGAGGAGTTATATCCTAAGCCGAAGCCCGAGCCTGTAAAGGAAGAACCCGTTGCAGTAAAACAATCGGTTACCGACTATACTATTACATCCGGTAGTAGTACATACAGTGGTAGTTACGCCAGTGGTGGTTACGCCATTCAGTCCACAAATGCGGGCATTAACTTTCCTCCTACTTGGGGTGCCGTAACGACACCACCTATTACAGTTCTTGATCAGATGAAGGTTAAGGAAACCAGTGTTTCATATGAAACCACTCTCAAACAATACTTTGATTGCAAAATGATTGACCTTGAATTTAAAATAAAAGATCATATCAGACAGGAAATTGACAAACTAAAATGCAGCCCTGGGACGCCTACCTAATATATAATAGTGTTAAACTGCATTTCGAGAGTGACTCTTACGACGCAATTAAATACAGTTTTAAAACTTCTGCGACCCAGAAGTCGTTCTTTCAACGTAAGGACAAATATTTCTTTGCTAAATTGGCCAAGAAGTATTCCGACAAACAAATTTTGATTGACTTCCTGGTTGCGAACTTTGCATCCTTGGATACGGGTAAGTGCTGGGCAGGCAATCTAGTTGAACAATCGGCAGATGATAACTACAAGTTCTATCTAAAAAGAATAGAATCAATGAGTTATTTCTTTGACGATCAAGTAGACAGACTGGTGGAGCACTGTAAGGGTAGTGGGATTTCATTTGATGACTTATTCAAGTCAGAGAATGGAGCTCATCCACGAATTGCGACATTGGTGATGGACAAAACTATTGAGCTTGAAACCTTGGTAGTTCTCGACATTATGGTGGGCTTTATGAAACGCTCGAAGATTACGGAGACCATTCTATGGCCTGAGTTTTCCAAGAAAGTTATAAAGTTCAAGCCATTCCTCAAACAGAAAGTAGACATAAAAAAGTTACGTCAGATTGTGCTTTTAGGGTTTACAAATAGGGAATAAAGGATATTATCATACATGTTAGTCATACACAACCATACTAAAATACTATGTCATTCGCAGATCTAAAAAATAATCGCAATACTGCAATCAGTAGCCTTACAGCGGCTGCTCAAAAAGTCGCCGGTGGCGGCGAGAAGAAATCCTACACGGACGACCGCCTCTGGGCTCCCATCGTAGATAAAGCTGGTAACGGTTATGCCGTTATTCGTTTCCTTCCGGCTAAGGCTGGTGAGGAACTCCCATGGGTCCGTTACTGGGACCATGGCTTCAAGGGTCCAACCGGACGTTGGTACATCGAGAACTCTCTCAGTTCAATTGGTCAGCAAGACCCCGTTGGTGAACTCAATTCCAAGCTCTGGAATTCTGGTGATGAGAAGGATAAGGAAGTCGCTCGTACTCAGAAACGCCGCCTTCACTATGTTTCAAACATTCTTGTTGTTTCCGATCCGGCAAATCCAGCCAACGAAGGCAAAGTGTTCCTTTACAAATACGGCAAGAAAATCTTTGATAAGATGCTGGACGTAATGCAGCCAGCCTTTCAAGATGAGAAGCCAGTGAATCCATTCGACTTCTGGACCGGTGCCGATTTCAAGCTCAAGATTCGTAATGTTGAGGGTTACCGCAACTACGATAAGTCGGAGTTTGCTCCTGTGGCTCCTCTCTTTGGTGGAGATGAAGCTAAGTTGGAAACCATCTACAACTCAATGCACGCTCTCAAGGACTTCGTCGATCCGAAGAACTACAAGTCATACGCCGAACTGAAACGTAAGTTGTATGAAGTTCTCGGTGAAGAAGGTCAGGTTCTTACAACTGCGGAAGCGGTTGAACTGAGCGAATCACAACCAGCTCCAAGAAAAGCCACTGTTGAGGCGGCTGCTCCAAGAGAAGCATTTAAGCCTGTCGAGACAGGCAGCGACGATGAAGAAGATACCGGAGACACCCTTAGTTACTTTGCCAAGCTAGCAAAGGAAGACTAATCCGTATCGGCTTAATCTCTATATCATGATAAGAGGGTCCTCGAAAGGGGACCCTCTTTTTTAGTAAAATTGTGGAGTCAACATCCAGGAGGTACGGTCGGGAATGTTGTTCGAATTATATGTAACAGATTTATTGTCGTTGTTGATGGTTCGGCTTGAAGAACCACCACCTCCACCACCCGAAGATGCACTAATCATTGCTGCATTTGCTGCATTTGTGTAAGCGTCTTCGGTACGAGCAGTATCGGTTTCAAGTGCATTCATTTCGGCGCCAACAATCGGCGAATCACTTCGTTCAAGTTGCGCTGTTCTGGCATAAGTGTTAAGCAACTCTTCATCGGAGTTTAACACAGCTTTTTGTGTTTCATCGAGCAACGCCGTCTGCTCGTATGCGTCTAACATATCAGCATCCGTCACTCTTGTCGATCTAAGAGGTGATTCTTCAGCAATCGTATTAACCGCAGACTTTAGTCCATCGAGAGATTTAAGACCAAATGGATCTTCAGATGCACCTAATGGAGCAGCAGTAATTTTACTTGGTTTAAGTCCTAATGGATCTTCAGATGCACCTAATGGAGCAGCAGTAATCGGCGAAGACTCACCGGCTGCACCTGCTGCACCTGCTGCACCTGCTGCACCACTGCTTCCGCTTGAAGGCAGACCAAGTAGATCGAGCGCCTTCTTTGTAAGATCGAATCCAAATAATCCTGAGATTGCATTTAACGGAGATAAAAGCGTTTTAACTAAACCACCCATAACATCTAAAAATATGGATTTAAGATCCTTTTCTCCGCTAAAAAGGTCTTTTAGCCCGTAGAATATTGAACTAATAAAGGCGAATTGATCCGTAAAAAATGTTACAACAGTATCGATTACTCCATTAATTGCATTCTTGATAATATCAGTGAAACTAAAACTATCCAAAGCTGCAGCAATACCGTCGAAACCTAATGCTCCCGCGATCCATGAAACTCCGCCCTTCAGCATATTAAGGAGTCCTCCAATAAGACCGTCAACTAGGTTTGAAAGCCCATTTTTAAGCCCTCCTATAATTTTATCAATAAAACTGCCTTCAGTTTTCTGAAAACCATCGATAAACCCCGTAACTAAATCAAATAAACCAATGATTGCGGTAATTGGCCAAGCTATTTTGCCAAGAATACTACCAAATGCACCGGCAAATTTACCAAAGATACCACTAACATTTCCGAGTGCCTTAAATATGCCTCCGGCTGCTTTCATTACAAAACCCAGCCCAATACCTATTTTATCAACGATGTCGCCAAAATTAAAACTGTCAAGCATTTTTTCTAAATCTTTAAAACCCAATGCTCCGGCAGCCCATGAAACAATACTCTTCATGATATTAAAGATACCACCAATAAGACCATCAAGGAATTTTTTAACACCGCCTCTGAGCCCTCCCAAAAGTTTATCTATGAAATTGCCTTCAGTTTTTGCAAAACCATCAATGAAGCCAGTAATCGAATCGAATATACCCATGATCACCTGAAACGGAACATTTAATTTACCAATAAACGAACCTAATGCTTTACCAAATCTAAACATTACAGCTGTAACAAGTTTCATTTTACCGAAAAAAGAACTAATACCTTTAAAAGAATTAATTAATTTTCCTACAATACTAGTAGATTCAGTACCGATAGATAATACTCTTTTTATAAGATTGAATTTTTTTATGACCGGCTCAAATGCTTCGGAAATACCCTTTCCTAAATTCGTAAAACCTTGAAACAATTCTGTAATGTAACCAATCAATGCAGATCGTTTTATTATTTGATACAATGCTCTAACCTTAGAACCAAAACGCTCAACAATTCCAATTATATCATCGAATGATTTAGTTATAAACGTACCAAATTTTGATTGTTTAATTGTTTGATACAATGCTTTAGTTTTAGAAGAAAGACGTTCTCCAATTTCAACAATACTTTTAAATGCTTTTGTTATTTCAGCAACAAACTTTGAACCTTTAATTTTTGCTAGTAATGGACGAAAGTCTAAAAGTTTAGTGAGGCTTTTGAATACCTCTTTGGCTTGGATTGCCAATTCTGCAACAAAGCTTGTAACAAAACCCAATAGAGCTGCACCCACCGCAACCGCCCATGCACCCCAACTCATTTCTGGTTTTTCCGGTTTTTCGTTCTTTTCCTCCTCTTCTTTTTTCTTGTTTTCTAGAGCCTCTCGAATTTTTTCAAATATTTCAAGCATCTCCTTGTTATTTTCTAAATCTTTCAGAGAACTACCTCTGTTTGCGGCATCAACTAAGGAGCCAACGCGTACCATAATTTCTTCATTTGAAATTTCAATATTCTTCAAATATTCTTCAATTGCAATTAAACTAATACCATTTGATTCTGCATAATTTGAAATAAAGGATAACCCAGCCACAATTTCCTTATCGTTTGCTGTAGGTTTTTGCGATCCTTTTTTAGGCGTGTTCGCAAGAATCTTAGTTAAACAATTCAAGCTTTTTTCCGAATTATTTACCAACTCATTTAAACGAGCAACCATTTCACTATTCTGTGTTTTATTGGCATCGCTGCTTGCTGTCGTAGCTTGTTCAGTAATAAGCAACGACTTTTGGATACCTTCAAGCTGAAATACTTGGTTAAAACTACCTTTGTTCGAAATTTGAAGTTCCGATAAAATATCTTGAAATGTTTTGTCTTTTTCAGGCATGGTCGTTTATTTTTGAAATTTCTTCTTGGCTCTTTCGTTTTCTTCTTTAATATGGTCAACTAAAAGAGAAACGTATATCTCCCTCTCCCATGGCATCATGCTATCAAGTTCTGTTAGACTGTATTTGTGATGCTGCATCATTGCAAAATTTGTTTGGTAATGATTCACGAGTGTATCATGCGAGAGGGCTATTAGAAAAAATTCTGGAGTCCTTTTAGAACAACTTTGTTATCTTTCTGGCAATGCTTGCATGTAAAGGATATTTCCTTTTCAAGTTTTGGCATTTTTTCGATAAACTCTTGGATCTGTTGGAATTGTAACTGATTCAATGATTCAATGAATTCTAACATTTCTTCTTGCGATTGCTCTGATGCTGGATAAATCTTTTTTTCATCAAAAATTGCTTCGATGCAATGAACCACAACATCGAATGCTGCGGATTTCTGATCGGTTTTTGACTTGGCTCCCATGTCGGTTACGAATTCAACGCTTGGCCAGCGCATAATCACTCCGATTTTATCGCTCAGTTTAATCTTGTTCGATGGTTTTTCTTCAACATCCATTTTAATGTCGTCGATGTTTACCTCGCAGGATGTTGTTTTTTCACAACTTGAGCATTTAACACCGATCTTTGCAATTTCGCCAACAGACTTGGCTCTTAGTTTCAGAAAGATGTATTCCAGATCAAAAATAGCCAATGAATTTGGATCAATTTTATTAAATGTGCAGGAAGCAACAGTATCTTTCATTGCCTGCATGATCTGCTTCTGGTCTTCAGATTCGATTGCAATCATTAAAAGTTTTTCTTCTTTTACGAGGTAGGGACGATATGTTAACTTTTTTCCGGTAGACGGAAGAGTCATTTCATATTTCGGTGTTTCTAGGATTGGTAGTGGCATGTGATTAATTATGTGTTGTGGTTATCATTCAAGCGGAAATTTTCTTATTCTTCGAGCGGCTTCGCGTTCGAAAGTGACTCGGGAGCTGGTTTATAATTTAGTGGCAAGACGAAGAAATCTTCGTATGCCATTGATACTGCAAATCGTTGAACTGTATTTTCTGAATTATTGTCTAAAGGAATACTATTTAGTGACGTTGGAAATGCATTCATTAGTTCCACGCCGTAAACCTTATTTTCATGTTTGTCTAACTGATATATTTGAATCGTACCTTTGTAATCTTCAAGATAATTTGCTCGATAATTGTCAAAATTAATCACCGATGTCGACCAAGAATCGAATATCTTTTTAACATAAAAATCATTGGTCAATAAAAACGAAAAAGCGACTTCTTCGTTTATGTAGCCATTCGGAACCTTGATTGATTGGCGCAATAGTTGATAGTCAAAGGTTGTAATTTGTCTACCCGGAAGAGTACAATTTTCACATAGAATGTTAAAATCCGATCCATTCACTGAAATTTTTTGCGGAGGAGTAATTCGCACTAAGAATCTGTTTTGATGAGCAAGACCCGATCGTCTATTTACTAAACCTTTAAGTTCTTGGATATTTGACATGCGAGTATTCTTTATGTCGACAGATATTGTTTACGTGAATCGCGCCAAACCTCAGCGTTCTTTGCATTTTTAAAGTGTTCCGTTGGCAAGAAGATCGCTGTTTCCCAGTCCGGAGCAAATACCTGCGATGCTCTTGTCATCATATGATCCTTTAAATAGTGTTTTAAGCAAGGAGCGAATTCACGATATTTCTTTGCTCCGGCTAATAGCTTGTACCTGACCTTGAGTCTTGTTTTTTCTGTAAGAACATCGGCGGATATGGTTTCAAGTAATTTATCCAAAAACCTTGCTCGAATCTTAGGATGAAGGTAATGTAGGTTTAATCCTAGAAAACCTCCGGGCGCGGGCCCGATGACAATAACTAAAGGAAATCGGTCGTAATATGGAAGTTCAGCTTTTAGTTTCGGATCATAGGCAAACATATACATATTGCCCAAGATGGCTGTCGATCTTTGCTGTAACTTTGTATCACGAAGAAGTTCGCGGCGGTTGATTCTGCCGTTGAGTTCTTTTACTTTTAACATGAACCAAGCCTTTGCCTCAGCAGAACGTTTTTCAAATCCTGTGGAATTGAATTGAGTCTCTAATTTGCTGAAAAGTGATACTGGCATCCTACTATTTATAACAAACTACAGTATTTTAATGCCAAGCCTTCGAAGCATGTCCTCGTCCCAAATCTCAAAAACCCACCCGCGGTCGCTGGCGTACTCGGTTGCCGCCTCCCACTTCGAAATGTTTTTTGCATAGGTCATAACCTCTGTAATGTATCTTTTAGTTTTTTTACCGGGGTTCTTCGGTGGGCTTACTTCTTTCTTGGGTTTTACCTCAATTAACATGATTCGGCCATCCGTAAATTCAAACTTGACATCAACGAAATACCGATGCATCCTGCCGTCCGTCTTGCATCGATAAGGCACAACAACCTCTTCCGAACTCCATGAAGCAACAAATGATTGTTCGTCCAACCATTTAAAAAGCTGCCGCTCCCAAAGAGAGCGATAAACAATGTTCGATGCATTGCCACGGTATTTGGATGTATTCTTAGGCGTGAAGGTACCCTTGTATGTCATATAAATAGCTATTTATTCCAATGCTCAAAAAGAACAAACCAAGCTCTATTTATTCGTTTCCACAAGAATTAGCGAACGAAAAAAATAATTGGCCTTTTATGACGTTTACTGTAAACGATCAAGAAGAAAATACTGTGTGTCTTCCGATTCCGCAAGGTCTTGCCTTTGGAGATAATATGAGTTACGGTAGCATTGACCTTGGCATTATTGGTGATATTGCTGCCAAGGCAATAGTAGCAGAAAAAGGAAAAGTATCCGCTGGTGCAAATGCACTTTTAAATAAGGTAAAAGATACGAATGCGGCAGCAGTAGCAAGTATTGCTGCAAAAAGAGGTTTGGCAATACCTGGAGTTGGAGCAGAGGTTATCGACTTTGCCAATAGACAGGTCGTTTCTCCTAATACTAATACAACATTTCAAAATTCAACCATAAGAAACTTTAGTTTCGCATTTAAACTAGTAAGCCGAAAACAAAAGGAAGCAGAAAGTATTAAGAATATCATTGACCTTTTTCAGGCAAAAATGTATCCGGAAGGCGACGAATTGATTTTAAAATATCCTCCTACATTTACAATTAAATTTTTTAATGGTTCTGGTAAGGAAAACAAATTTATTCCTGCAATCTTCGAATCATATCTTACAGGAATGTCTGCTGTATATAACGGATCAACAAACATATTCCATAATGATGGAAGCCCACTCGAATCGGATGTTCAACTTACATTCCAAGAAATTAAAGCCCTGACCAGAAAAGAAATTGTTGCATTAAGTCGTAGAGAATCAAAACAAATTCAGACTGCAGATTCTTTTATTTAATACCATGGCATTTTTTAAACAGTTTCCGAAAACCCAATACGATTTTAATTCGCTAAACATTGGTACAACAATTACAGATATATTTAGATATATCAAAATTGACAAAACGTTATTCGATGATATTTCAACATATCAGTACTACAATATTCAATCTGGTGATCGTCCGGATATTGTTTCTAATATTCTTTACGGTACTCCAGAATACTATTGGACCTTTTTTCTTTGTAACGATGATTTAAAGAATGGGCTCTCTAGCTGGCCGATGAGTCAAAGCGAATTTGAAACGTATATGGATACGGAATACACCGGTATTGTAATTCAAACGGCACCTCAAATTCAACTTACATCAACACTGGATTCATTCGAGGATACTTCACTTGCCGGAAAATTTAACCTTTTCGATCGTTTTGTACCTACCGAAAATCGAGATTGCACATTGACCGTTAGTAACGATTTAGTCACTTTAATTTCTCACGGTTTAATTAATGGAACTCGTGTCAATTTTCAATCAATCGTCGGTACAACGGGTGTTATTTCTTCGAAAACGTATTACGTGATCAATGCACAAACTAATACTTTCCAGATTTCATTAATTGAAGGCGGCGCGGTGGTTAATTTTACAGGATTAGATGGAACCGCAAAAGCAAGTGTGCAGTTTCAAGACATTAAAAGAAAATCTGTTTATGTTGATGGAGAAATTATTAAAGGAACTACTTCTGGAGCCGAAGCGTTTTTAGCTGGAAAGAACGTACAACTTTCTCAATTAATATTGAGAAATACAATTGGAACATTTAGAGAACTTCCGCCAGAAGAGATCGTTGGTCAGACATCGGGAAATAAAGTAAGAATTGATAAAATTTTCGAACGGCGTTTGGCTCCGCATCACTATGAAACATTCGATGGAAAGACAATTTACGATCCTAGAAGTATTCCAGAACTACAACCCGAATACAATCGTGCCAACTTAAAACTTGTTACTAATCTTGAAGAAGAAATTCGTTTAAATGATGCAAGGGAGAGAATCAAGGTTGTGAACCCAAATGCAATTTATAGGTTTGCTCAAACTTATAAAAAGATACTAAATGCTTAATAATAACATAAGTGTTCTTTCTGGTACGTCCGAGTCGGAATTGCCTACACGCTATTCGTTGCAGGCCGTTGTACTGTCGAATCATAAGGGCGATAAGGTCGACATAAAAACCTTTGTTACAGACTTTACAATCACAGAAAGTATCTATCGCACCTCCTTAATTTTAAATCTAAACGTCAAAGACACAGTTAACATTATTGAAGAATATAAACTCACGGGGCAAGAAGTAATTAATGTGGTCATTGCTCGTAAAGATTATGGTTCCACGGATGAGCAAATTATTAATTTAGATTTTCTTATTTCAGAATACCCGTTGTTGGGTAAATTAACCAATCGTCTACAAGTCTTTAGTATTTCTGCAATTTCACCTTATGCTTTTTTATCTAAATTAAAACGCATCTCTCGTGCATACTCTGGAACTCTTGGAGAATTTATAAAGAGTGTTTTAGAAAAGGATTTAAATGTCGATCCTAAAAAAATCATTCTTTCGAAATCAGTAACTCCTTCTTGCAAGTTTATCGTTCCTAATTTAGCACCACTGGACGCAATTTCTTGGGCACTTAGAAGGTCCTATGATCAAAACGGTAGTCCTTTTTACTGTTATCAAACCTTAAACGGTGACATTCATATTGCTTCTCAAGGAGATATGGTAACAAAAGAAACCTACAAACAGTTTGATGAAGGTAAGTTTTTTAAATCAACTCGAGCAACCGAAGCCGATAAGATAGCCGATTACAAGGAAAGAGCGAGAAGAATTTTAAGTATTACATCTGATTTTCGTATGTCGAAGTATCTTGCTGGTGCGAATGGAGCATACGCATCAACCACTAATTATTTGGATCTTTCGACGAAAACAATGTCGCGTAACATTTTTCATTATGAAAGGGATTTTAAAAAAATGACCTTCATTGAAAAGAATAATGTTATATCGCCGTTTTTTCATCCTGAAAAGGATAATTTAAAGGATACAATGTCGAATTATCCAGACTCAAATGTTAATTTTATATCGACAAATTCTAAAGCATTTAATGGTAATAAAAAAAATTATCATTCTCCGACTTTAAATGGTGCAATTAATAAGGCTCAAGCTCATACAGAAAATTTAGACACCTTAATTCATGATGTTTCTTTATGCGGAGATTTTAAAGTAAATTCCGGTGTTATGGTCGATTTAAAACTTTCTCCCTCGATCGATCCTCAGGTTGGTGTAAAAACAGGAGAAAGTGAAGGAGATGTCATTAAAGACCAATTCTTTTCCGGCAGATACCTTGTAACGGCGGCAGTGCATAAATTTGAATATGAATACACTGTGGATATAAAATTGAAAAAAGATTCTCTTCCATTTACATTCGTGAAAAGCCCGACTTCAGGAAAAACTATATGATAAACAACGTTGATCAATTTATTGGAAGTAATTTTTGCTGGTTTACTGGCGTCGTCGAAGATGTTCTGGATCCTATGCAAATGGGACGCGTTAGGGTTCGTTGTTATGGTTATCACACGGATGATAAAGAACAAATCCCTACTGAATCTTTGCCATGGGCCTTTGTGATGACTCCTGTTACCTCTGCCGGAATGAGTGGCATTGGACAATCTGCGACCGGATTGCTTCAAGGGTCTTGGGTTGTCGGTTTTTTTAGAGATGGTCGTTCGGCCCAGGATCCAATTATAATGGGAACAATTCCGTCCATAACTACGGGCGGAGATAAATCAAAGGGGTTTTCCGATCCAAGCGGTAAACATCCAAGAAAATCATCTTCCGTTGATCTTCCTATTGAATCGAGAAGCGATTACTTTAATTCAACAGCATACGTAGCCAGAGAACAACTAAGACAAGAAAACGTTGAAACAGCGATTCCTGGTGAATTAGTATCTGTTGCCATATCGGAACCAAGCACTTATTACAAACGGAATACATGGAGTAACTTAAAAACTGGAGACGTAGTAAATCCAATTTATCCCAACAACCACTCAATTCATAGCGAATCTGGGCACGTAAAGGAAATGGATGATACTCCAGGTGCGGAAAGACTTTTTGAAATGCATAAGTCTGGAACCTATTGTGAAATTAATAACAAAGGAGATAAGACGACGACGATTGTGGGTAATAATTACACAGTGATCATCGGCGGAGATAACATCTACATCAAGGGATCCGCAAATCTAACAGTCGATGGCGATTTTAGACATCTTGTAAAGGGTAACTATCACCTCGAGGTCGAAGGCAATAAGACCGAATACGTTAAAGGATCTCGCCAATCAAAGATCGGTAAGTCGGAACAGATTGAAATTGGTCAAGAGTTTGCGGCAAACATAAAATCTAATTCAGTTTTACGTGTCGGCAGAGATTCAACCATTCTCGTCAACGGTAACAAAAATGAAACCATTGCCGAGAACAACGATCTTTTTGTTAATAAAAATGACGGTCATATCGTTTTAGGTAAGCGCAATGAATTTACCGGCGATAATAATAGTTCGACGACGAACGGTCTGTTGTTTTTAACTGGTAAGCAAATTAAAATTGAATCTCCTGAAACACTTGTAACAAACATTGATGGCGCCGTAACTGAAACATTTGGATCGACGCACGCACTTACTGTAAGCGGCGAACAAACAATTACTGCATCGAAGACATTCGTTAGAAATAATGTAGATGTAACTGGTACTCTAACGGCAACAACTCAAGTAACCGCGGGTACACCGGCGATTTCGCTTACAACGCATTTACACAGACCCGGCGGCTTAATAGTTACTGGACCACCGAGTGTTTCTTAAAGATATTTTACCTTGCTAAAAATACTTAAGGTTATATGGCTACATTAAGAAATATCAACATTACTTCGATTTCCGCCTTGGGCGAAATACCGGAGATTCCAACGAATTTTATAAGTACCAAGATACCGTGCGGTGAAAATATCGCACTGAATACATTAAGAGATGTGCAGGATCAAATCAAGACTAAACTTGCAAGCGGTAAAGGTGCCCTTGGAGAGTTGGGAACTTTAATTCAAAAGGGTCAGGATGCTTTATCGAAAGTCCAAGAGAAGATAAACGAGGCTTATTCTTTTCAGGATGACATTAATTCGATCAAAAATGATCCATCTCCAGCAAACATTGCTCAAGTTCTACAACGCTACAAAGGTAAAATTCCGGAACTCGATCGTTATATTCAATTAGCATCGGACATTACAAATACAACGGAATTAGACATTTGCTCGGCCATACCAAACATTAAAATTGATATTGAAACGGGATTGGTTTCGGTTGATGCTAAAGATTCGATTACTCCAAACCAAAGTCCTCTTGATGCGATTCCCTTAGTTTCTACGGTAAAAGACTTTTTTAACGATACATCAAAGAGTCCTTCCGGAATTAGTCATGCTAGACTGGAGGAATATGAATTAAAGGTATCGGCGGAAATTAAGAAACAAGTCTTAGATCCAAGTTTAAAGGAAGAAGAAACGGCAATCGATGAGTATTTAAAGCAAGTAAAAATACTTGAAACATCTGGCATTTTTGTTAAAACAAAGACATATGGAAAAACACCAGAGGAACTTCAATCCCTCGGCTTTTTAACTTTGGATGAAATACAGAAGGTAGATCGAGCGAATGAGGCAAGAAAAAATTCAGAACTCTATACGATAAAAACACAGGTTCTTGCCTTAAGCGCGTTTCCAGAGACAATGAATGCTAAAAATAATGATGAAAATGCCTCTTACGATTTAGAAAGAATAGATTCTGAAGACGCAAATTTTATCCTAAAGTTTAATACAAGTCTGGATACAATCGATGAAATTGCACAAGCCAATAAGGAGTTAATCGCAGATTATGTCGCTCATTTAAATGCTTCAACACCGGCGGATATTAAACTAGCAATTAAAGCAGGTGAGAATCTAGTGGCTCTTCAGGAACCACCGATTCATATTAATACGGTTGCTCGCCCCACGAATACCAGAGGTCGTGTTTAATGATGGTTCCAGTAACGGTTTTCTTGGATAACATATAAATACTAGTAGAATGTCAAACCAATTTTCCGATATATCTGTATCCAATTTAAGAGATATTTCCGTTGTTTCCCGTGATAAACAGTACTCCGATTTGGACTTGTCGATGCAGCTATACCCAATCGTTCGAAGAACGAGTATTCAAGAAATACGAAATAGTCAGGGTGTTGTTACAGGTCTTCGACAAGATCAAGAACTTGGTGATATTGTTCCATTGTTTGATATAGATGCAGTAAAAGCATCGGTCAAGAATCTTATTCTTACAAATTACAATGAGCGTCCTTTTCAACCAAAAATTGGATCCAACCTTATAAATTATCTGTTTGAACCAGTAAATCGTCTTACCGTAGTAGCCATTCAAGAATCAATTAAAAGGATCATTCAACGCAGTGAACCTCGAGTTGATTCAGTTATTGTAGATGTAATAGATGATTCCGACCGAAATCGTTACGATGTTACAATATACTTCCGAATTATTAATATAGATACAGAAGTCGACTTTACCATTTATCTTACACGCATCCGTTAATATCTTTCCCATGTCACAATTTAACGTAACAGACCTTGATTTTGATACAATCAAAACAAACATTAAGGACCATTTTAAATCTCAATCAAAATACCGTGACTGGAATTTTGATGGTTCGGGTCTTTCAATGTTTTTAGACGTATTAGCATATAATACGCACTACAACGCGATGCTAGCTCACTTTTCGTTGAATGAAACATTTCTCGATAGTGCTCAGATTCGAGGTAATGTAGTGTCTCACGCAAAACTCTTGGGTTACATACCAAGATCGACCATCGCGTCGACCGCGACTGTGGATATCAGCATTCTTGCAAGAAATACATCGCCCGATCCATCGGTATTTTTACCGCGTGGATCGCGATTTGCTACGATCGTCGATTCTGTAACATATTATTTTGTGAATATGGTTCCACTAAGCGCACCTCTCATAAATAATGTCTATTCGTTTTCAAATGTTGTTTTAAAAGAAGGTGCAATTAAGAGAATGATTTATCGAATCGACAATTCAATCTTGGATCAAAAATTTGAAATCCCAGATTTGGATGTAGATACGTCAATTCTTCAGGTTCGTGTTAAATCGAATGTTCAATCCAATGAATACAGAACCTACAATAAATTTACGACATTTACTAATATTGATTCAAATTCTCTCATCTATTTTGTTCAAGAAAATGCATTGGGGAAATACGAGATTTATTTTGGAGATGATGTTCTAGGAGATAAACCAGCCACGAATGAAATTGTAGAAATTGAATATGTAATAACAAATGGTGCAGCTGCAAACAATGCTTCAAGATTTCAGATTGCCGACTTAATTGGAGGTTACGCTCCGAGTTCGATAAGCGTTGTAATGTCGGCTTCTAATTCTTCTGTGGTTAATGCAAATGCCGTACAAGAATTTCTTTCATTTGGCGGAACGAGTAAGGAATCTATTGATTCAATTAAATTTAATGCACCTCTTTCCTTTATTTCTCAGAACAGAGCTGTTACAGCCGATGATTACAGAGCAATCATTTTAAGAGAGTTCCCTAATGTTAAATCCATTTCTGTTTGGGGTGGAGAAGATAACATTATTCCAAACTATGGAAAGGTTTTTATTTCAATTAAGCTTGAAGGCGCCGACGAACTTTTCATGAATGATTCTCAAAAGAATCAAGTAACTTCTGTGATTTTAAAAGGAAAAAATGTTGTTTCAATTACGCCGGTGATTGTGGATCACGAATACACATTCCTAAAACTTGAAGCATTTTTTAAATTTAATCCAAATTTAACGGATCTTACAAGAATTCAATTACAAGCCGTTGTAAGCAATAAAATTGACGATTTCGATAATGACAATCTAAATAAATTTGACGGTGTCTTCAGATATTCTCAATTGCTGAAACAAATAGATTCTGCGAATCCTTCGATATTGAATTCATTCGTTCGAGTCTTCATGTTTAAGGAAATTACTCCGGTCGCAAACACACTCAATTCTGTGACTCTAAGGTTTCCGAATGGCATTGAAGGTTCTTTACTTTCAACGAGCGATACGATTACATCGACGAAACTCTTAATAAGAGGTGTCGAACACTATTTCGGCGATTCTCCAACAGTAAATACCGATATAACAAGAAGAGAAACCTTTGGAGATCGAACGGTTTATCTCTACCGTATTGTTTCAAATAGAAGAGTCCGAATTCGTGATGTAGGAAAAATATTTTTAAGTGAAGGACAAGTCATTCTTGAAAACTTTGTTACAGATGATAGCACTAAAATTCGTATTGTGGTACAACCATCCTCGAATGATATTGCTCCTAAACGAAATCAGCTGTTAAAAATATCGGATGAATTGCTTTCCGTTACTGGTGAAATTGACACTATTTCAGTAGCAGGTACATCAGGCTCAATTAATTATCAAACAATTCCGCGCAATGTCAGTAATTAATACCAGTATCGTCAGTATTTCCGGATCAAGAAAAAGAACTAAAGAAAACGTTCGAGTCGAGTCCTTAATCCCTAGCCAACTAAGAGAGAGTTCGGCTGTTCTAATCGAGCTTCTTAGGGATTATTATGATTACATGAACAAGCATGATAATCCGAGTTATGAAATAGATTCGATTAATAATGTCCGCGATATTGATACACCCTATCACGATTATCTGGATGAAATTCAAAAAGAAATTGCAGCCGCATTGCCTGGTATAATTGTTGCAGATAAGGTTAAATTATACAAAAATTTAGTTCAATATTATAGACTTCGAGGGTCCTCGGACTCGATTGAGTTATTCTTTAAAATCATTTTTCAGGATAATGTCGAGGTCTATTATCCCAGAGAAGACATATTGATCCCTTCATCGGGAAGATGGGATCTTCAATCAAGAAAACCAGCACGCGTTCCTTTATTTGATCAAAGACAACCAATTAGTTTTAAAATGGTTGTTGAACCTGACGTTATCTTTAAACCTGGTGAGAGTATTTCAAATACGCTCGGTACAACTGCAACTGTTAGTTCTCAAGTCGAAGATGTTCTAACATTGACAGGCATTAAAATCCCATCAAAAACTAATTTTGTTGATATTGAATTGTTAGGTTATCAGACTTGTAGTTTCGATACAAGTAACAATAGGGTTACCTTATCCGCTCATGGTTTTTCAGTTGGTGATCGTGTAAGTTTTTCATCAGTTGATTCGGGCGTAATCTCGGGCACAACCGGTATTATCTTAAATAGTGTGTATTTCGTAATTAACGTAAGCACAAATTATTTTTCTCTGTCTTTAACTCTTTCGGGTTCGCCCGTCGATATTATAGCTTCTTCCGTTGGAGGAAATATAAGCGGTAGTGTGGTTAAACTGCCGGAATATGATACCTTTTCAAAATTTAATCTAAAAAATGCTAGCGACGTTGTAATTGGTACCGCTCAAGCAAGAGCACTTGAACCGACAAAATTGTATCTTTTTGATATTAATATAGAAGATTCTTATGTTTTTTCAAATGTTAGAAAATACGGTAATTTTGCAGAAACACCGAATGCAACTGCTGCAATCATAAAACAGGAAAACGTTCCAGCCACATATAATGGTTTCGTCTTGGGCGAAAAAGTAACAAGCAGTTTTATTGAAATTAATCTAGTTCCAGATTTAAATAATACTAAAATCTATCGTACGAATGAAATAGTTTCAATTGAGAATGAAAGTAATGCAGAAATAGCAGCATGCGAGGTTTTAAATTTTTCGAATGCCGACAGTAAACTTGTATGTAAAATAGTAAGAGGTTCTCTTTCCGACGCATCTCTTGCAAAACGAGTTGTTTCGAATGAAGATAAATCTTTTGCTTTCACGTGCACTTTTAAAGAAGACACAAATACCGTTACATTTGCAAACCACGGTTTTGTGAATGGAGACCAAATTAGTTTTTCATTAATTACGAACACTACTGGTATTCAAATTAATACGCTGTATTACATCATTAACAAAACAGACAATACTTTTAAGTTATCTCTTACATCGGGAGGAAGCGCGATTGCTTTATTAAAAAACGGTATTGGATCCGCCTTTAAAAAGTGCAGCTTTACTGCATCGAGCGATTTAGTAACCATGACTTCTCATGGATTTTTAAATGGAGACCAAGTAAGGTTTAAAACAATTAACAGTACAACGGCAATTGTTGCGAATACATTTTACTATGTAATTAATTCTGGAACGAATACATTTAGTCTGTCGCTTGTTTCAGGCGGTCCTGCAATAAATTTAACAATAGACGGAACCGGAACAATTGATCGAACCATATCACCGGGAGCGATTCGCTCTATTAATTCAAATGCTGTTAATTCAAATTATGGCATTCGAACAAATGAAAGTTTGGTTCGTTCGATTTATCTGGATAATGTAACGAGTTTCGTTTTCGAGTTAGGGAGAACAAGCGCCGTTTACAGTCCTGGTGAAAGAGTGACTGGATCAGTATCGGGCGCATTTGCTACGGTTCTTTCATATGACGTTAGTAATCTACAAAATAAAATTTTAAAAGTTGTAAATCCATCCAAGAAATTTAAAATAAACGAACAAATAACGGGCGAACAGATCAGCGACATATCAACAATCATTGCAATGTATGTTCCAGGAAATTACATTGACAACAACGGTTTTCTTTCGGATGATAAAAAAATTCAGGATTCTTATTATTATCAGCAATTCTCTTATGTTGTTAAAACTGGTTTGGAATTAAAATCATGGAAAAACGAGTTTAACCGCCTTGTTCACCCTGCTGGTTTTATTTTCTTTTCCGATATGCTTATTTTGTTAAAACTTTTGGACGATGGTTTAACAGGTCAGGTTACAAAACAGAATCGCATCTCTAATAGATTTCCAGAGGATACCGAATTGCTAACAAGAAGCGAATACGATCCTTTAAAGGCGGGTTTAACAAAGTGGCTTGCCTCGAAAATGACTGGGTACCAACCGGGTATGATCCGGCTTGAGGATATTCATCTATTAGTTTTAAGTCAGGCTGTTATTGATACGCACTACATTATTACAGATGAAACACTTACCGATAATTTTGCGGATAATTCTTATTTTATTCCTGGTGAAATTGTAGAAGGCAGTGTATCTGGAATACAAGCAGAAGTCCAGACATATGATAGTATTAAGTACTATACGAGTGCTCAGGATACACAAAGACTCGGAACAGAAGGAATCGGTACGAACCCCGGAAATAACGGAGGTGAACAATCCGACCAATCCTGCAATTTTGAATTTGTACAAGGCGGAGCGAACAACTTAGTTAGATTCACTTCTTTGCAACCACACCGTCTTTGGCTTGAAGACACCGTTGTCTTTTCATCTCTCTCATCGAGTACTATTAGCGTTCGAGAAAACATTAGCGGTACTGATAGCTTTGTTACAACTACTCTTCTTGAAAAAATACCTTATTATGTAGTCGGAGTGACGGATTATACCATAAAAATATCGAAGACTCTAAGAGGATTTCCAATTGAATTCCTTTCGTCCGGTACAGGATTAGCGAATATTGAATATGTTCAAAAGAAATACGGTCATACAGTTCTACACAAACTAAAATTACCTACAATTGGATCTTCATCGCTTGGCGTTAAGAATTTCTTCGAAGGAGAAACACTTACAGGTCTAAGTTCTGGAACTCAAAAGGTGATTACTTCCGATATTCAATACGAGGATAATTCTGGACAAATTCGGTTCCTTGATCTAGGCAATCTTTCTAGTGGAAATAACCCGGTACCTTATAAACTAGGTGAAACCGTAACAATCAGAGATTCTGGAGGTTTAGCGGTTGGAACAGCCGAAGTGCTGGCGTACAATCACTCAACTGCGAGAATTGCACTTCATAAATTACAAGGCATTGTTCAAACGGCAACAACCATTACCGGCGAATTTACAAGAGCAGCACGCTCGATTACGTCAGTTACTAAGGGAGCATATCGTATCCCACGAAGCGGTAAGGCAGCATGGGACCGAAAACTCATTAGTACCATTCTTTTAGGTCTTGTAGCCGAAAACTCAAACCATCTGAATCGTTTAAAATCACAATACTCGAAACAACTTAAATTTTTTGACAATACCCCAATATCCGATTATTCCCATTATGTCATTGAAAATGATATAAATAATGACATACCATGGAATAACGTCGGAACCTTTATAACTACCTATTAATTTCATATGTCCGCAATCATCACTTCACAATTTCGTTTAAGAAACGCAAATAATTTTATCTCTTTGGTTAAAGAATCCGCTTCATCAACGGCGGCCGAAAAGTTTTTTGTTTTTATCGGTAAGTCAGACGCATGGTCGTTGAATAAGGATGATAACAGTGATACGGTACCCGATCAGCCTAAGGATACACTTGTAAGTGCTCGTGATGCTTGGCAAAATATGATCGCGCTCAAGAAAGTAACAGAATGCATAAACCTTGCACCAAGACATAATTGGATTGCAGGCGATACATCGGTTGTTGCTTGGGACGATAATATGATCGACCAAGAAGGGGAAATTTACCAAAAGAAATACTATGTAATGACCGATGAATTCAAGGTCTACAAATGTATTGTAGCCGGATCTAGTTCCTTAGGAACAACCAGTAAACCAACTCATACGTCGACCGAGCCATTCGCCGGAGCCGACGGTTATTTGTGGAAATATATGTTTACAGTTTCCCTTTCGGATGGTTCTAAATTCCTTACTAATTACTACATTCCAGTAAAGACAGTCGTGGAACCTGTTGAAAATAGTAACGATGGTCTACTAAATGATGATGATGAAATTAAACTGGACAATCAGGAAGCAAACAAAACTCTCGCTGGTAAGATTTACAGATATAAAGTTACAAATGGTGGAACTGGCTATGGTAATAAAGTAGGTAGTGCTTATACTACAACTCCAGTTGTAACTGTATACGGAAATGGAACAAGTGCCGAAGCCGTTGCGACTTTGGGTGCTATTGGATCATTAAACGAAGGAAAAATCGTAAGTGTAGTACCAAAACAAACTACAAAAACTGTTACATTTACTGCTTCATCTGAGTTAGTAACCTTAACAGATCACGGATTTTCAAATGGTAATGAAATTGTTTTTACTTCTGTACCTTCCGCCAGCGGTCTTTCTCTATCGAGAACATATTATGTTATTGAGAAAACATCTAGTACATTTAAATTATCGGAAACATACAATAGAGAAACAGGAGCATCTGCCGTCATTAATATAACGGCTGACGGAAGTGGAACATTTATTACGGTAGGATCCGGTTCAGGCTACTCCGTTGCATTTACCGAAATCACGGGTGGCGGAGGTTCTGGAGCTGTTGTCGAGCCTATACTTTCTCCTGATAACGGACACGGTACCGATCCAGTAAGCGAACTCGGTGCATTTTTTGCTGGAATATACACTACTCTTGAAAATACTGAAGCCGATGCAGTAAAAGATTTTATTGTCGAAGGCAGCTTTAGACAAATCGGTCTTATTCAAAACCCGACTCTTGCAAGCAATGCAACAGCCGATCAAAGAACCTACTCGGCATTACAACAGTTACAAATAGATACGGTAACTGCTGGTGCTACAACCGGCGTGATTCAAATCGGCGATTACATTACACAAACCACGAATCTAGTAAACGATTTTCCAGTTCCATTACCAGGCGATGCTGTTGCTTTTGTTGATGATATAGATCTTGATGCAAGTCCTCCATACATTAAATACCATCAAAATGATAAAACGGGATATGCTCCATTCCTTGCTAATGGTGTATCTGTTAGAGGAAAAACAGGCGGAGTCACTAAAATTTTAACAACGGGTGTTCCTTCAGGTACTGGATTAAGACCTGCCGAAGTAGTTAAATTTACTGGAGAAATCCTCTTTATTGAAAACCGAAGAGTAATTAACCGAACATTGTCTCAAGTTGAAGATATTAAGATCGTTATTGAATTTTAATTGATTAATAAATTTACCTAATTATATGCCTCTTAAAGTATTTCCTCTTGCTCCGTATTATGATGATTTTAATCAAGAAAAGAATTATCAAAGAATTCTTTTTAAACCAGGATATTCTGTACAGGCACGCGAACTAACGCAATTACAAACTTCGATTCAAGCACAGATCGACCGTTTCGGCCGCCATGTGTTTAAGGAAGGGTCTTCGGTTATTGGAGGCGAAGCGTCTTTAGATAGTTCTTTTGCCTTTATTAAGATTGAATCCGATTTTCAACTCGGTTCTGATACCTATAATTCAGAGGAGAGATCGGCAAACAAAAACTTTGTTGGTCGTACACTAACGGGAAAATATACTGGCATTACGGCGGTTGTTATTGATTCTGCACCTTATGTCGACGATAGCAATCCACTCACACTTTACGTTCATTACAAGACGTCGAATACTAATGCTACCGGTAATGCTGTTGGCGTTGATAAAACGTTTTACGCCGGAGAAATAATCGAAGTAGGACAAACACCGTCCGAAGTAGGTGAAGTTCAAGATTTAATTAAGGTTAAACCCGCAAATACGAATCCAATCGGAAAAGGAACTCGTGTTACTGTTACAGAAGGCGTATTTTTTGTTTCTGGTAATTTTGTTCATACTCCACAAAATTCTGTTATTCTTTCTCGATACAATTCGTTTGGATCTGGACGTATTGTATATTCTGTCACCGAAGGTATTGTAACAGCAGGATCCGGAGCAAATAACTCGTTATTCGATAATTCTCAGGGTACACCGAATGAAGCTGCTCCCGGAGCAGATCGTTATCAAATTTCTCTTGACCTTCAGGTACAGGACTACCAATTCAAGGATCGTACCGAAAACAACATTATTCAGTTAATGGTAGTAAAGGACGGCAGAGTTATTTCAAAGGCGCGCACGGAATATTCCGTCCTTGCAGACGTTCTGGCACAAAGAACATTTGAAGAGTCTGGTAACTATACCGTTCGTCCGTTTCAAGCCGCTATTCGGCAATACTTAAATGCCAATAATAATGGCGGTCTTTACACCGCAGAACAAATTCAATCTCTTGTTCCTGCGTTTAATCGTGGATCATTGTCGGCGGCCGCTTACGGAGAAAAGAGATTGGCATTTGGTCTTGAGCCATCAACCGCATATGTAAACGGTTATCGTGTTGAGCTATTAGATACAAAATATGTTGAAATTCCGAAGGCGCGTGAGACAGCTACCTTTCAAGATGCCGGATTCAACGCCGTCGTTGGAAATTATGTAACTGTTCAGCTTACTGGTACTGGATATCCTGACATCAAGACGTTTACTGAATTTAATCTTAAAAACTCTTCATCGGTTACAATTGGTACTGCTAGTGCACGTGCTATTGAAAGAGACGGTAGCAATTATCGTTTGTACCTTTTTAATGTTAAAATGGTAGCAGGTTCTTTCTTTGAAAATGTAAGAAAGTTTGGAGACTTTGCAACAACCAGCACTGCCTTAACTTTTAACGATGTAACAAATAATTCGCTGGTATTTAAATTACCATTTGATGTTGTTGATCATGTTGAAGATGTTTCTCACAGTATTTTAAAACAGTATTCTCCGGTTCGTTCTGTCAATGTCCTAACTCTTACTACGGATGTCGGTGAGACTTTGGATTTTGAAGATGATCCGATTGTTATTGATGGAAGTGGAGCCGCAGTAAGTGTTGATGATTTTACTACTAATGCATCGTCGAAAACAATTACTCTTACTACTACACCTGATAGCAATACTTACCAGGTCTACGCAAAAACCCGAGTAACAAACAGTTCGGCAAATGCCACTGCCAAAACAAAAACTCTTACTGAGGTAACTAAATCATTATCTTTAGCGACATTTACATTTAATTCTGGTAATAGGGATCAAAATATCCCACTGGGACAAACTGATTTATTTAAAATTATTAGTATTGAGGAAACAATATCGCTTACATCGACTAAAGACATAACGAACGATTTTATTGTTGATAATGGTCAGAGAGATAATTTTTATGATGAGGCAAAAATTCGCCTTAAACGTACAGCAAATCTACCGGTTGGACCTTTGGCTATTAAATTCCAATACTTTGCTCACGGGTCGGGATCGTTCTTTACTCGTAATTCATATTCAGCAAATGTTGGTTTAGGTTTTGACGGATATTCACAAATTCCAGTCTTTCAATCGACAAAGGGATTAATTCAGCTTCGCGATGCAATTGATTTCCGTCCATCTTTAAATGTATTAACTCCGACCACTTTTACCGGAAAGATGATCGATCCGAATAGCTTAATTACTGCCGACATTAGATACTATCTTTCGCGCGCAGATAAAATCTATGTCGATAAGAATGGAAATTTTGGTTACGTCGAAGGCATTTCATCAATTTCTCCGGTTCTTCCTGAAGATCCAAAGGACGCTATGGTCCTTTACACGGTTCGTTTAAATGCATTTACATTTAATAGCGACGATATTATTCCGACGATGATCGACAATAAACGCTACACAATGCGTGATATTGGTAAGATCGAAAAGCGTGTTGCCAAGCTTGAGTATTACACAGCACTTTCTCTTCTTGAAAAAGATACTAATGACCGTGATATTCGAGACGACAATGGCGTCTCAAGATTTAAGAACGGTTTTATTGTTGATGCTTTCCATGGTCATAGTATTGGTGCAGTAACGCATCCCGATTACCGTTGCTCAATTGATAAGGCCAATGGTCGTCTGCGCCCTTCATTTAAACAAGATAATGTTCGTCTTAAATGGAATAAAACTAGCCAATCAACATATCACGTCAGACAGTCAAGTTCGCTAATTACTCTTGATTACACTCAACAGGCAATTATTCAACAGCCGTATGCATCCATTGCGGAAAACGTAAATCCATATAATGTTTTCACGTGGATCGGCGATATGACTCTTTCACCGGAATCGGACGAATGGAAAGAGACGAAACGTCGCCCCGAGGTTGTTATTGATCAATCGGGAACATACGACTCGCTTAAATTTGGTTTGGACGAAAGTTCCGTCATTGGAACCGTATGGAATGATTGGCAAACAAATTGGACCGGCGTAGTGGATCAATCGGCTGTAACCAATGTTGATAATGATTATAATTCGTACAAGCAAACTTCAACGACGACCCTTACTACGACAACCAGAAAAGAACAAGCTCGCACTGGTATTCGTACATCGGTGGTTCCAGATACGGTAACCACTCAGTTAGGAGACCGTACGGTAGAAATTAATTTTGTACCCTTTATTCGTTCTCGTAAAATTTTCTTTAAGGCCGAAGGACTAAAACCTCTTACACGCTTACACGCATTTTTCGATAACACTCCGGTCAACCAGTTCGTTAAATCCGAGGCATTTCAATTTTATTCTGAACGTACGGATTCAACGGATTATTCAAATAAAACTAATCATCCAGATTATGTAACGACTGATGTTTTAATGACCGATGCATCTGGAAGAGTATCGGGTTCCTTTGTTATTCCGGTTAATAATTCCATTAAATTTAAAACTGGTGTCCGTATGTTTTCGTTGAGCGATGATTCAACGAACAATAAATTAAAACAGTCAACCGGCGCACAGGCTGCCTATGATGCCCGCGGTGTAATTGAAACAAAGGAAAATTTAGTTGTTTCAACTCGCGTTCCACGCATTCGCCGCGAAGAAACTGGTGAGAACCGTACAATTGTGGACTCTTCAAAGGAAACTTCAGCAGCTGAAGCAAACCTTCCAAGACCGCCATTACCGCCAACTACAATTGTAAAGCCGACCTTACCTCCATTAATTATACCTTCGATACCACCGACTGGTGTTTTTAAAGCTGATTTTCAAGCACATAACAGCACTGGAGGTTTAAGTGTAAGTTTTAATGGTGATTCAAGCGGCAACATTATTAGAGATATATCTTTTAATGGTGGAATATCATTTCCAATTGTTGCGGTACCGATGGACGCAAGTTCACCGATCCAACATCCAAATGGTCCCTATGAATTTTGGTATTGGCAAGTTAATTCTGGAAACATACAGATTGGTAGTGGTCTAGAATCCGACAAATATGTCGCGAATACAGTAGTAAGAATTCAAAGTGCTGGTTTAAATGTAATTACCGCTATTTTTAGATTAACTGGTGTTCCGTATGTTGAACCTACCATAATCGATCCGGAAATTGTTTCATGCGGACCCGATCCTGTTGTACAGCCGCCCGGTGGCTGGTATCCAATTAACCAATGGCCATGGATAAAATATGGAGTTGGTGCTCCGGATCAAGTCGTCGATCCAGTTGTTGATATCGGTCCAATTCCTGCTTCAGTACAAGAAGAATGGGTAGAATTGCCAGAGGAATACATAAGTGAAATTACACCTCCGGATCCAATTATTGTTGAAACTGCACCAGAAGAAAGTCTTGTCGACGATGAATATGTTCAAACAGGAGAACCTGATGCGCCAATCACGATTGAAGCAGCAGAAGATCCGTGGCAGTGGAGCGTTGAACAAGGATTTAGACCTGAGGTTTGTTGGAAAGATCCTCTGGCACAGAGCTTCATTATTGATATGCCGGGCGGAGCCTTTATCACATCTCTGGATCTATACTTTAAATCCAAGGATGGAAATGTTCCTATTACGCTTGAAATGCGCGTAATGGAAAATGGTATTCCTACACCTCGTGTTGTACCATTTTCAACAGTAAAAGCGTATCCAGCAGATATTTCAATCTCTGGAAATGCAACTGCTGCTACTCGATTTAACTTTGAGGCTCCAGTCTATCTTCTTCAGAATGTTGAATACTGCTTCGTCCTTATTTCAAATTCGGACCAATACGAAGTTTGGGTATCAGAAATCGGAGGTTTCGATGTTACAAATCCAGCGTTCCGTATTACAAGCCAACCTTACATCGGTGTCTTGTTTAAATCACAGAATGCTTCTACCTGGACTCCGGATCAGACAAAGGACATTAAATTTAATCTAAATCGTGCAGTATTTTATTCTTCCGGTAAGGTTGAATTAAATGAGGTACCACTTCCTTCAGAAGAATTAAATGAAAATCCATTGTTCACAACATCGGGTTCTCCAAACGTAATTGTATCTCATAGAAACCACGGCCATGTAAATGGTTCCAATGTTTTAATTTCCGGAGCGACCGCTGTTGGTGGATTTACGGCGACGGTGTTAAACGCTACTCATGTCGTTTCCGATGTTGAAGCTGATAGTTACAGAATTACAATGGCAACTAACGCGACCGCAACTCTTATCGGAGGCGGCGCGGCGGTTACTGCTTCCGGAAATAAGATGTTCGATGTTTTAAATCCAATCATTCAATCTGTTGTTCTTCCGGGCACCGATTTATACTGGAAGGTTAAAACAACTAGCGGCAAATCACTTGCTGGTTCTGAAACATTTGGTACAATTTCTGGAGAATCATTTATTCAACCAAATGATGCTACATTCTTTAATTCACCTCAGGTCATTCTTTCTAACACAGAAAAAACAAGACTTAATTCATCGGCAAACCCAAGTTTTAGTTTAACCGGAGAATTTGTAAGTCTGAGAAACAACCTTTCGCCAGTCATCGATCTCGACCGTTTGTCGCTTATTACTGTTTCAAACCGAATCGACAATCCAGTTGCTTCAACTGAAACTAATCATAATGTTGTTCGCAATTATGTAGCAGAAACATCGGCAACAGGAGGTTCGGCACTTGCAAAATACATTACTCGCAAAGTGGAATTAAACAATGATGCAAATTCACTCAGAGTTTTCTTCCTGGCAAATCGTCCTTCCGGTACGGATATTGAACTATATTATAAGGTTCAGGATCAAGGAACCGACGTTGATTTCGAGGCACTTGGTTGGGTAAAAGCCGAACCTATAAGCCCTATTCCAATCAACGACAATGTAAACGATTACAGTGAAATCGAATATGATGTCACCGAGACCGATATAACAACTGATAATTTCCGTGCATTTGCAATTAAAATTGTATTTACCGCGTCGAATTCAGCTCGGGTACCAACGATCCGCGAATTTAGAGCGATTGCTGTTACCTAATGCAAATATCTCCTTCAATAAAAGCCGCAGTTATCGACAATCCCACACTTGAACGGGATATGTCATCAAAGGCCATAATAAATAAGAATAACACTGAATACGAAAAAAGAATTGCTTTTAAAAATTTAACTGCCAAAAGAAAAAAAGAACTAGAAGATCTAAAAGGAGAAGTAGCAAATTTGAAAGAACTTGTTCAATCTCTTATAGCTTCTCGATAAAATAATTTTAATATGCCTACCGAAGTCGAACGTACAGATACATTTGAAACATGGCGCCAAAAGAGTAATGCCATTTCTGCTGACCTTGGCACGACTGCCCAGTTGCCTTCCGACCTGGTCCTGAAAACGATCACCCTTGCTGAAACTGGTAACTACACAGCAACTCAAACCGTTACAGGTTCACATTCCGGATCGACTGCGACCGTTGTTTCGATTGATGGTACTGTTCTTACAGTTAAAAATGTATCGGGTAATTTCATTGATCGAAGCGTTCAAAAATCAACTCTAATAATCGAGCTTTCGGGTTCTTCCAGTGTATACACTCCCGTTGCATTGGGTGTTGGTGGCCTTATTACGGGTACTGATTCATCTGGTACAAGCGGCAATGGCGCATCCGGAGCAACAGCAAAGGTATTTTCGTGTACCGTTGTTACAGGTACCTTTATTAAATTAGTTGTATATGATATTACTGGATCGTTTAAACCAGGAACGGATTACATCAGTCAAGGGTCGACTAGATTTCTTTTAAAACAAATTGTTTTAAATGATGCATCCGATAATGGAGAAAATATTGTTCAATCGGTGAGTGTTTCAAAAGAAATTGTTCGTTTTAATCATGATGTAATTACTGCATTGAGCGAGATTAAGGACGGAGACACAACATTTAATGGCATTAAAACATTTGCCGATGATGCAATTTTTCAGGATAATGTTACGATCAATGATAATCTTACCGTTGATACAAATACATTGTTTGTTGATTCGACAAATAATAGAGTTGGTATTGGAACACTTACTCCCACAAAAACTCTTCATGTTCAAGGAACTCTAAGAGTAACCGGCGATGTTACATTTGATACTCCTATTCCACTTGATACCCAAACAAGCGGAAATTATGTGGCAACTGTTACTGCTGGAGGCGGTATTTCAGTATCAGGATCTGGAACAGAAACTGCAGCAGTAACTGTTGAGCATTCTGATACATCTTCTGTTGCAAATTTAACTGCGGTGAGTCGCACTTACGTTACGGCTCTTGGTTTTGATACCTACGGACACGTTATTAATTATTCGACTGGAACAGAAACAACACCGTTGCAAGGCGTCCAGGGTATCCAGGGTATCCAAGGCACACAAGGTACTACTGGTACCGGAACTCAAGGCGTCCAAGGTGTTCAAGGTACAGTTGGTTCTCAGGGTATCCAAGGTATTCAAGGTGCATCGGGAAGCGGCGGAGCAGGCAGCGGAGCTCAAGGCATCCAAGGTATTCAAGGCATCCAAGGCACACAAGGTACTACTGGTACCGGAACTCAAGGCATCCAAGGTACACTTGGTTCTCAGGGTATTCAAGGTTCTACTGGCGCTGGAACTCAGGGTACTCAAGGTATTCAAGGTATTCAAGGGCAAATAGGACCCGGCGGCGGAGCTCAAGGTACTCAAGGTACACAAGGTGAACAAGGTATTCAAGGGAATACCGGAACTCAAGGTACTACTGGTGCCGGAACTCAAGGTGCTACTGGTACCGGAACTCAAGGTACTCAAGGTGCATCGGGAACCGGTAGCGGAGGAAGCGGTGCTCAAGGCGCTCAAGGCGTACAGGGTATCCAGGGTATTCAAGGTATTACTGGTGCTCAAGGTATTCAAGGTATTACTGGTGCTCAAGGTATTCAAGGTGGTTTTGCAAATCTTACGGGCTTTATTGAATCCGCCACCGGAGCAGTTTCTACGCTTTCAGCTAATGGTAGACCGGTTCTTACAAACTTGGTCGCACCGGGAGATATGAATACTCTTGCGGGTACATTTAATATTTTTGCGGCAGGTTCCGGAAATGGTCATCTTGCATATTCGGTTTTATCGCAACCTGCAATAGGGAATGGAGCAGTGACTGGTACCGGTAATGGTAGTGGATCTGCGCTAACATTTCATAGCAATCAGGTAACCGGAAGTCCACAAAGAGTCTGGGGAACAACTAACGGCTCGCATTTCGAACTTTACGAACCAAGCGGTATTCAAGGTACAGCAGGTGCTGATGGTAACGATGGTGCTCCTGGTGCTGATGGTAACGATGGTGCTCCTGGTGCGGATGGTCCGACTGGTCCAACTGGTGCTCCTGGTGCCGATGGTAATGATGGTGCTCCTGGCGCGGATGGTCCAACTGGTCCAACTGGTCCAACTGGTGCTCCTGGTGCCGATGGTAATGATGGTGCTCCTGGCGCGGATGGTCCAACCGGTCCAACTGGTGCTCCTGGTGCCGATGGTAATGATGGTGCTCCTGGTGCCGATGGTCCAACTGGTCCAACTGGTGCTCCTGGTTCTGATGGTCCAACTGGTCCAACTGGTGCTCCTGGCGATGCTGGTCCAACTGGTCCAACTGGTGGACCTGGTCCAACTGGTGCTCCTGGTGCCGATGGTCCAACCGGTCCAACTGGTCCAACTGGTGGACCTGGTCCAACTGGTGCTCCTGGCGATGCTGGTCCAACTGGTCCAACTGGTGCTCCTGGTTCTGATGGTCCAACTGGTCCAACTGGTGCTCCTGGTTCTGATGGTCCAACTGGTGCTCCTGGCGATGCTGGTCCAACTGGTCCAACTGGTGCTCCTGGTGCCGATGGTGGAACTGGTCCAACTGGTCCAACTGGTCCTTCTGGCGTTATAGCATTAGAAAGCATTAGTGGTTATAATTCTGGCGTCAATCAATATTTAAGAAATACTGCCGGCACATTTGAATGGGTAAACGAATAAACCAATCAATTTAATTAAATTATAAATAAGAAGATTCATGGCTGTATTCGCAAACATTTCCGTCGACCAAGGTTCATCTTTTACATCGATTATTGTCGTTGAAGGAGTTGAGGGTCTTATTGTGAATTTAGAAAATTACACGGTAAGAGGACAAATTCGCAAAACATATGCGTCATTGACGGCAGTTAATTTTACTGCGGAGATTATATCTGAAGATTCTGGTGAAATTGAAATTTCATTAACAGCCGCTCAAACACGAGCAATGAAGCCTGGACGATACGTTTACGACGTTGAAGTTATCGACGACACGAACATTGTGACAAGAGTCGTAGAAGGACAACTCGAAATTAACCCAGCAGTCACTCGGCCGTAATTACACTCTAATCAAATGCCTACTCAACAAAGAATTCGATCTGGTAATCGTATCCAAGCAAAAGTTGTAGCTCTTGGTAAACCAACTACTCTTGCTCAATTTTCCGATCTTGATCTAACGGATGTGAGAGACGGAGCAATACTCATTTATGATGCAGCTCGCCAAAAGTTTGTTGCAAGAAACGAAATAAGAAACTCCAATATTACTATTGACGGCGGCACATATTAAGAATTCTTTATGGCCACTGAAACAATTGTAAAACATCGGACAAGTTCAACACCGGGTGCTGTTCCGAATACAACGGATTTAACTCTTGGTGAATTGGCGATTAATGATGCGGACGGGTTCGTATTTTTACGCAGAACAGATTCCGTCCAATCGGTCGATGAGATTGTTAGACTTCGCGCTTCTCCTGTTCTTGGTTCCGGAGATAATTTTGTTTTCAATAAGATTCTAGTTTCAAGTGCGGGAAATCAACTTGTCGACAGTGTTTTAGCCACAGAGTATCGCACTGTAAAATATGTAATTCAATTTACTTACGCTGGAAATTTTCAGTCGACCGAATTACTTTTACTTCATGATGGCAGTTCGGTTTATTTGACGGAATATGCAATAATTCAAACGAACATGAATCTAGGAAACATCACAGCCGTCGTTGAAAGTGGATTGGTTAAATTATTAGTTACTCCTACATTTCCAAATACAACAGTTAAAGGAGTACGCGCAGCTATAAAACTTTAGTGTTTACTTTTATAAATAACAGTGTATTATAACATACTAACTTATTCTATAATTTATGAAAAACTTTGTGAAACTTGCATTGCAAAATGGTGGAGCTATTAAGCCGTTAATTGTTCCAGCAAACCTTACGAAAGGTACGGGTCTGATGAACCCGTCTATTTTTAATGATGGAGGTAAACTTAAGGTTGTAATTCGGCACGTAAATTACACTTTTTACCATTCTGAAAACAAACTGTTTTTGCATCCATGGGGTCCACTCACATATTTGCATCCCGAAAATGACATGCATCTTCGGACGGTCAATTATTATGGAGAATTAGATAATTCACGTGATCTAAACCTCAATCGTATTACAAAAATCGACATGAGCTTTGGAGATACCTATGAGCCCAAGTGGGAATTTGTGGGTCTTGAAGATGCACGACTTGTGCGATGGGATGATAAGCTGTTCATCACTGGTGTTCGTCGTGATACAACCACGAATGGTCAGGGTCGCATGGAACTTTCTGAAATCGTTGTTACGGAAGATGCAGTAAAAGAAGTTTCAAGGTTCCGTATTCCAACTCCGGTTGATCCAAAATCATACTGCGAAAAGAATTGGATGCCAGTTCTGGACAAGCCGTTTCATTACATTAAATGGTGTACGCCAACTGAAATTGTAAAGGCAGATCCAGTCGCGCAAACCTGTGAAAGAGTGATCATGACGGATAATAATCCAAATATTCGTCGCGATTTGCGCGGTGGAACTCAGGCAGTAAAGATTGGCAATCAATATATTGCAATTACTCATGAAGTAAATCTATTTAAATCCGATGTTGGTCGTAAGGATGCGGTGTATTATCACCGTTGGGTTGTATGGGATGAGAATTGGAACATCATCAAATACTCAAATGATTTTTTCTTTCTTGATGCTCAGGTTGAATTTGCAATTGGATTATGCTTAATCGACGACAAAGATGTTGCGATTACCTTTGGTTTTCAAGATAATGCCGCATATGTTATGCGTTGCCCTATTTCTACAATTATGAAGTTTATTGAGGAGAACAACACATGAACCGCACAACAATCATTAATTATTTAATTGCTCGCCGTCAAGCAAAATCCTATCTTGAAATAGGAATATGGAACGGAGTCAATTTTGACAATATTGCCTGCTCAAATCGTACTGGTGTTGATCCATCATGGAGATTACCAAAACGTAAAGATATTCTGGCAATGAGCTCCGATGATTTCTTTAAACAAAATAAGGAAAAATTCGATGTTATTTTTATTGATGGGCTTCATCATGCCGATCAGGTACTAAAGGATTTAGTAAATGCAATGGATTGCTTGAATCCAGATGGATATATCGTGTGCCATGATATGAATCCTCTATCAAGAATCGCTCAGCAAATTCCATATTCCGGAAAAGGAGAATGGAATGGTGATTGTTGGAAAGCCTTCGTTGAATTCCGAAAGCTGCACGATGGTACTCATGACTTTAAAGTCATCAATACTGATCACGGTTGCGGTATTATTACTCCAAGAAAGACCGTTAAGGAAAATACTTTTGTTGTCACAGAAGAGCTTACATATGAAAACCTTGTTGCAAATCGTCAGGCTTGGTTAAATCTTATTGATTTTGAAACATGGTCGAAAGATGTTAGCTTTGATGAAATGATGAACGCTTATGTTGGCAACCCGTCGGAGCAATACAACAATTACGTATTGGCTTTGTGGTACGATCAGAATGAGCAAACTGCTTCCGCAATTTCTTATTATATTCGCGCAGCAGAGCGCAGTACGGAATTGACGCATCAGTATGAGTGTTTAATTCGAGCAGCTCTTTGTTTTCAAAGACAAGGTACTCGTGGCTTATCCGTTCGTGGTTTGCTGCAGAGAGCGATTTCGATTTTACCAAAACGTCCTGAAGCATATTTTCTTCTTGCACGTTATCATGAAAGAGAAAGTACCGTTGAAAGCTGGGTCAACTGCTACACGTATGCATCGATGGGTCTCGAAGTTTGTGATTTTCAAACTTGCCCTCCTCTGCGCACTTGGGTTGAATATCCCGGATATTACGGAATGCTTTTTGAAAAAGCTGTAAGCTCATGGTGGGTTGGTTTGTGCGAAGATTCAAAAAATATGTTTGTGAATCTTTACAAAAACTATCAATGGATCAATGACGGTTATAGAAACTCTGTAATTAACAATCTTAAATTCATGAAGGTTAATACAGATACACTATGAGTAAATTAGAAAATTTCCCAGAAGTATATTGGCTAACACTATCAGATCAACCGGATCGTCATAAATGTATTGAACAGCAATTCCAAAAGTATGGTATTGAAAAACATACAAGATTTAATGGGTATGACGGACGCATTTTAGATTACCGCACTCAACCGGATATTGTAACCGGTAGTTATTTTAACATTATTAAATCAACCGATATTGCCTGCGCAATGGGGCATCTGTCGATGATTAAACAGTGGTATGATAATTCGACGAGCGAGGTTGCTATGTTTTTGGAAGATGATGTGAATCTTGAAAACTGCGAAAACTGGAGTTTTACATGGTCTGAATTTTTTAATGCGCTTCCTTCTGATTGGAAAAATGTTCAGCTGGCACAGATTCGTTCGGATGAAATTAGTGATATTGGTTTTCGCCCTCGGATTCCGTCGGATTGGTGCGTCACAGCATATATTCTAAAGCGGTCATACGCCAAAGAATTAATCGACGATTATTTCGTTGATGGAAAATTTCGTTTAATCGTCCAAAAGGATAAACTATCACAGCCTATTGTTGAAAATCTTATCTACTTTCCAGCCGAGCCAAAATCATACAGTATTCCTCTTTTTACAGAAAAGAACATTTTCTCTTCAACGTTTTACAGTAACGACAAAAAGAAAGTAAAAGAGTACAATGCTCTTTCGGAAAAGTATGTTACAACTTGGTGGCAACAAAATGGAGCTAAATCAAGCCTTACGTCTATTATGACCAAGCCGGCTCCAATTCCAATGATTCCGATGATTGGAACTGCGGTTGTTACAAATACAAAATGGGTAAAGCGTCTTGTCGAAAGCGTTGATTTCCCGGTAAAAGAATTTTGCATTATCAATAACAACGGCAGAGGAGAAATTGATGCTGAATTGGATGCTATTGCGCAAACACCACACACCTTTATTCGCAAAATAAAGGTCGTTCATATGCCATCTAATCTTGGAGTTCCGGGTTCCTGGAATTTAATGATTAAATCGTATATGAAGGCGCCTTACTGGATCATTGTGAATGACGATGTCGCCTTTGGCGAAGGGTTCTTAGCCGAGATGCATTGCATGACAATGCGCGATCCATCATTTGGAATAATCCACGGATTTCAAGGAGACCATAATGTTGGAAGCTGGGATTTGTTTTTACTACGCGATCATGTAGTGGCTGATTATGGTCTTTTCGATGAAAACCTTTATCCAGCATACAACGAGGATTCCGATTATTTTCTAAGGTTCGTGCATAAACCCATTCGGAAAGTAATGAATCTTAATACCGACTATTATCACGGAGATGGTAAGAAAAACGAATACCACACTCACGGGCGTCAAACCTCTAAAAGCGATCCAATTTTAAGAAAAAAGTTGGAAGAGGTGAATCTAATGAATATCGACTATTTAACGCATAAATGGGGTAGAACCTGGAGGTGGTGCGCTCCTACTGAATTGCCGTTTAATGACAAGCCGATTGGGTATACAACATATGATCTAAGATTTGTCAGACAAAAGCATTTAGGCTTCTAAAAAACATATAAATATCAAATTCACATATTCTGTGGATATAAGGAAACAGAATGTCAATCGATAAAAATTTTAAAGTTAAAAACGGCCTAGATGTAGGCGGCAACGCACTTATAACCGGAACACTTGCTGTTCAGGGTATCCAAAGTGTACAGGGTATTACGCGCTATCTGGTCTCGGACTCGGATGGTCGTGTTTTTTATCAGGTCGTTGAAAACGTAGCAGCCGCTCAAGGCGCTCAGGGTATCCAGGGTATCACTGGTGCTCAGGGTATCACTGGTGCTCAGGGTATCACTGGTGCTCAGGGTATCACTGGTGCTCAGGGTATCACTGGTGCTCAGGGTATCACTGGTGCTCA
>Ga0114978_10000177_pt1 | contig 53156 bp, 50 predicted proteins | sample S_140212_EF_Meta_FD_87027 | JGI IMG/M metagenome (GOLD analysis project Ga0114978, IMG submission 87027) | Freshwater microbial communities from Lake Simoncouche, Canada to study carbon cycling - S_140212_EF_MetaG | ecosystem: Environmental > Aquatic > Freshwater > Lake | place: Lake...
CAATATAAATGGGAAGCCCATTTTTTGGTTGTACTCGGTATTGAGTTGTTGAATGCGTGCGAATTCTTCTGGGGTGCAATGCGTGAGGCCGGCTTTGCTTTGCTCGTTGGTTGAATCGTGCGTCAGGTTTTGATTAACCATCGCTTTACCCGCCAATTCGGGGTGTGCACGTATCAATGTCATTTGTGCATCTTGTCCCGCGTTTTTAACTACTTCGACCATGCAAAATTTAAGTTGCGCGATCGATGCAAAAGGGCGTTGCGTTAGCGCGCGTTCAACAATCCAATCCGAATGCTCGTACAAGCCACTGATTCGCTCTAAAGCATCGCGTGGCGGCAATTGGTTGATGTCTTGCAGACTTAAACTCATAGAGAGTCCTTGAAGGGATGCGTTGACTTCCAATGCCTTGCAATATCGACGCGTCTGCAAATCCACACATGACTGTGTTTTTCAACGTGATCTAAAAATTTTTGCAAAGCCACGATGCGTCCTGGGCGCCCCAACAGTCTGCAATGCATGCCAATGCTCATCATCTTGGGTGAGTCTGCGCCTTCGGCGTACAACGCGTCAAAACTGTCTCTCAAATAAACAAAGAAATCTTCAGCTTGTGAAAAACCTTGTGGCAATGAAAAACGCATATCGTTTGTGTCCATGGTGTAGGGCACGATCAAATGTGGGACTACATTTCCATTGGTTTTTTGAACCTTCATCCAAAAAGGTAAATCATCACCGTAATAATCACTGTCGTATTCAAGTCCATGATCTGCCACGATTCGTCGCGTGTTGGGGCTGTCTCTTCCTGTGTACCACCCCGCAGGTTTTTGTCCTGTTAATTTTTGAATGATGTCGATGCCTTGATTGAAGTGCAATGTTTCGGTGGCTTCATCGATAGTTTGGTAGTTGAGCCATCGCCAACCGTGACACGCAATCTCATGACCCAATTCAACAAAGGCTTGCGTGATTTCGGGGTAACGCTCAAGAGCCATGCTCACACCAAACACAGTAAGCGGTAGTTGACGTTTTTCAAATTCTTTGAGGATTCGCCACACGCCCACGCGCGAACCGTATTCATAAATACTTTCCATACTCAAATGGCGATCTGCAAAACTTGCGGGATTGAACATCTCACTTAAAAATTGTTCAGATCCTGCGTCGCCATGAAGCGTTGCGTTTTCAGCGCCTTCTTCGTAGTTGAGAACAAATTGCAATGCAACACGCGCTTGGTTGGGCCACTTCGCATGGGGGGGATTTTTTCCATAGCCTTTGAGGTCACGAGGGTAAGCATGCGTGGTGTCGTAAATCATGATGGTTGCTTTCAGAGAAAAGTTTTTTTACTCATGGGTGTTGATTGGGTTTTGGAGTAAACCAAATTTTTTCAACGTTTAACAAATGCTGTTCCATCAACTGCAGCGCTAATTTTTCATTCTTTTTTGCAAAGGCGTCAACGATGGCGACGTGTTCCCAGGCGGAATCACGCGCTTGGTGATCGGTTTGGTACATCAAGGTGATCAATGCACAACGTGAAATCAAATCGTTGAGTATTTGAGCCAATACCTCGTTATCCATTAAATGCGCAATCAACACATGGAAGTCACCCAACAACTCGGTTCGACCAGGAACGTCTTGTCGCTCAATGGCTTTGGCTTCAATGGCGACGTGTTCTTGGAGTGAGCGAATATGCGATGCGTTGCATATTTTGATAAAACTACGCGTCATCTCTGCCTCAAGCATTCGCCTTACCGCAAACACCTGTTCGGCCTCTTGCACCGAAGGAGAAGCGACAAACGCACCTCTGGCGGGTTGCATAAAGATAATCTTTTTTTGCGACAACTGAAAAAGTGCTTGTCGAACAATCGTGCGCGATACACCATAATGAGTTGCTAATTTTTGTTCTGCGAGTTTGGCGCCTGGCTCGAGCCGATGCTCGACAATGGCTCGCGTGAGAGCATCCACAATGGTTTTGGTGGCCGAGATATCGGTGGACATAAATTGAATGCAGCAATGTGAGCGTACGAATCAAAATTGTATACACTTTTTAATATCGACGCAAAAAAGCTAAACAAGGGGATTTTTGATGGGATTGAGTACGCATGTATTAGATACGATGAACGGTTGTCCTGCCGCAGGCATGCACGTCGAGTTATTCAAAACCGAAGGTGAAAGAGCTCTTAGCGTCAAAAAATTCCAACTCAATGCCGACGGGAGAAACCCCGATGGCATGCTATATAGCAACCAAGACTTACGCGTTGGAACTTATCGCTTGGTTTTTGGCGTTAAAGATTATTTTTTGAGCCGCGGTGTTTCTTTACCAGCCCCTGCCTTTTTAGACCGCGTTTCTTTGGATTTTGGAGTGGCGAATGCCGATCAGCATTACCACGTGCCTTTGCTGGTCAGTCCATGGAGTTACTCCACTTACCGAGGATCGTAACGCTTATAGCCTTTTTGTATTCGTTTCATTAACATTCGCACAATGAGATTTCCTTACATAAAATGCCTTCATTCACTTTAATTTGATTCGATTTATGACACAAGCCACCAACACCGTTCGTTTTGTACTTGACGGACGTATTATCGAAGTCAAAGGCGTGCGACGCACCACCACTGTTTTGGATTATTTGCGCGAAGGAATGCATCGCACAGGTACCAAAGAGGGGTGCGCCGAAGGCGATTGCGGCGCATGCGTGGTGATGGTGGGTGAGCTCGATGCATCTAACAAAAAAATTGAATACAAGCCAATCAACAGTTGTATTCATTTGTTGCCCAGCCTAGATGGCAAGTCGATTAAAACTGTCGAGAGTCTCAAAAAATCAGATGACACTTTGCATCCCATGCAACAAGCCATGATTGAATGCAACGGATCGCAATGCGGATTTTGCACGCCAGGTATTGTGATGAGTCTGGTCAATTTGGTGCAACTCAATACAAAGCCGAGTCGACAAGAAATTTCTGATGCACTCAGTGGTAATTTATGTCGTTGCACGGGTTATCAACCAATTATCGAAGCCACTCACAAAGCGTGTCAAAACCGTCACGCACTCAAACTCGACGACTCACAAGACGTACAACTGCTTGAACAAATCAAGCGCCCCACAACGCCCACTTTGAGTTTGCATGGCGAAACAATTTTGCAACCCGTGGTTCGCACCCGTAAGGGCAATGAATTTGTGTCTCCCGCCACTATTGGCGAAGTCGCCGATTATTTGGTGCAGTTTCCGCAGTCCACCATCCTTGCTGGCAGTACAGAAATTGGATTACAAGTGAATAAAAAATTCACGCGACCCGAGCACATTGTTTTTATTGGCAATGTGCAAGAACTTCAACAAGTGACCGACACCGAGCAAGCTTGGCGCATCGGTGCTGCAGTTTCTTTGGAGCGTGTGATGAACTTGATTCAAAACATGTATCCCGACTTTGCCCAAGTGCTGCGTCGATTTGGCTCTCCCCCTATTCGCTCAACTGCCACATTAGCAGGCAATATTGCCAACGGTTCGCCCATTGGCGACAGCATGCCTTGTTTGATGGCTTTGGGTGCTCAATTGATTTTGCGCAAAGGATCCAAAACGCGTGAAGTGTTGCTGGATCAGTTTTATACAGGACAAAAACAAAACATCTTGCAAAAAGGCGAATTCATTGAATCGGTGATTCTTCCAAAAATTTCAAAAGATCAAATTTTTAAAGCACACAAAATCAGCAAACGATTTGAGCAAGATATTTCTGCCACTTGCGCCGCGATCTTGTATGAAATCAAAAATGGGCAACTCAAAAATGTACGCTTGGCCTACAACGGATTGGCGCCATCGCCTTGTCGTGCACCCAAAATTGAAGCGGTACTTGAAGGCAGATCGTCTTCACAAGTAACAGAAAAAGATTTGGATGCGGCGATTGCATCAAGTTTTGTCGCTCGTGACGGTTTGCGCGCCACTTGGACATATCGCGCATTGGTTGCACGCAATTTAATTCTTCAATTTATTCAAACGCCCCAACATGAGGAGGCCTCTTTATGAACGCGCCCACTACACTTCAAGAATTGTTGCCCGCTGGTGTTTTAGGCAAAGGCTTGGCGCATGAGTCTGCGCACTTACACGTCACAGGTGAGGCCATTTACACCGACGATATTCCTGAGGTCCAAGGCACTTTGTATGCGGCGATTGTCAAATCACCCGTTGCACATGGCGAATTAATTGGTGAAGGTATTGATCGCGCCATGCTGATGCAAGCTTATGGTGTGGTTGCTGTTTATACAGCCAAAGATATTCCTGGTGAAAACAATTGCGGACCTATCGTTCATGACGATCCGTTTTTGGCGGACAAAAAAGTTTTATTTTTAGGTCAACCCATTGCTGTGGTGGTTGCGCGCGAAATGCTGTATGCCAGAGAGGCTGCTCATCAAGCCAAAGTATTGGTTAAAGAATTGCCTGCCATTCTCACGATTGATGACGCAATGACACAAAACAGTTTTGTGATGCCACCCAAAGGAATCAAGCGCGGCGACGCTGATGCTGCCATCCAACATGCACCGCATCAATTGGAAGGCTCCACCACTTGTGGACAACAAGAACAATTTTATTTGGAGGGTCAAATCACTTATGCAGTTCCGCGAGAGGACGGACAACTCACGTTGTATATATCGACGCAACATCCTGATGGCAATCAACGCGAAGCTGCATCGGCGCTCAACTTAAGCACCAAAGATGTGGAAGTGATTTGTCGACGCATGGGCGGTGGTTTTGGCGGCAAGGAAGGCAACGCCAGTATTTTTAGTCAGAGCGCAGCGCTTGCTGCATTCAAATTAAAAAAGCCTGTGAAGTTGCGCGTCAATCGCGATGATGACATGATGATCACAGGCAAGCGTCATGATTTCCGTATTGACTACAAAGTAGGCTTTGACGACAACGGAAAAATTTTAGGACTTGATGCCACTTTGTACTCACGTTGTGGTTACAGCACAGATTTTTCTGGGCCTGTTAACGATCGTGCTGTTTTACACATCGACAATTGTTATTACATACCCAACCTCAAGGTGATGAGTCACCGTTGCAAAACACATATGCAAAGTGCAACTGCATTCAGAGGCTTTGGTGGTCCGCAAGGAATGTTCGGTATCGAAACCATGATTGAGCAAATCGCCAATACATTGGGCAAAGATCCACTCGATGTTCGTCGCGTTAACTTATACAAAAATCCTTCGCAAAGCGGATCGGTTGAGACGATGACAACGCAATACGGCCAATTGATCGAAGATTGGATTGGCGACAAACTGCTCGATCAGCTAGAGGATGAGTCTGGTTATCGCGCAAGAAGAAAAAGCGTTCAAGCATTCAATCAAAAAAACAAACACCGCAAGCGCGGCTTGGCGATGGTGCCACTCAAGTTTGGTATTAGTTTTACGGCCACCATGCTCAACCAAGGCGGTGCTTTGATTCATATCTATCAAGATGGTTCTGTGAGCGTCAATCATGGCGGTACTGAAATGGGCCAAGGCTTGAATACAAAAATGGCGCAAGTCGCAGCTGATGGATTGGGTATTAATATTTTACGCGTTCGCGTTACAGCAACCGATACGCAAAAAGTGCCCAATGCTTCGGCGACGGCGGCTTCTAGCGGTGCAGACATCAATGGTTCAGCGATCAATAACGCATGCGATCAAATGCGCGAGCGTTTATCGACTGTGGCAGCACGACTTTTAAATTGCAACCCATCGGATGTGAAGTTTCATGGTGACAAAGCACACGCAGGGCAATCGAGTGTGGAATGGTCAAAACTCATTATTCAAGCTTGGTTGGATCGTGTGAGTTTGAGTGTCACAGGGTTTTATATGACGCCAGAAATCAAATACGATTTCATGACTTTGCAAGGCAAAGCTTTTTATTATTTTTGTTATGGCGCGGCAGTTACTGAAGTTGAAATCAATACACTGACTGGTGAATGGTGGCTCATGGCCATTGACATTGTTCATGACGTCGGTCGCAGTATCAATCCTGCTGTTGATAAAGGACAAATTGAAGGCGCTTATATTCAAGGCATGGGTTGGCTCACCATGGAAGAATGTATTTGGGATAAAAAGGGCCGCTTGCTTACGCATGGTCCCAGCACCTACAAAATTCCTGTCGCTGGGGATGTGCCCGAACATTTCAAAGTGAGTTTGTTTGATGGTCACAACATCAAGGCTACTCCCTTTAACAGCAAAGCAGTGGGCGAACCTCCATTGATGCTGGCTTTGTCATCCTACTTTGCATTGCGCGACGCTGTGTCGGCCAGTGCAGATCACAAAGTGGTGGTTCATATGGATGCGCCCGCCACACCCGAGCGTGTTTTATTGGCGTGCGAGCAGGCCAAAAAACTCGCAGCAAAGCATTGAATCAATGTTGCCCTTCGGTCATTGTGTGTAGCTGAAACTGACCGTTTTTGTGCCACAACCAGGTTTCGGTATAGGTCACTTTTTTGCAATATTGAGGCGATGGAAAAGGTTGTGATGCATGGATTGTTTTTTCGATTTGTTTCATCACCTCAGGTGCATGACGCGGTGCTCGTAGCCAACGAAACGATTGCACCATTCCGCTTTGATCGATTTCAATATCGATTACCGCAATAGCAGGCAACATGGGTGGAAGTTTTCCTTTGAAGAGGCGCTCGGTGTTGTTTTTGTAAAGATGAAGCGCAGCATCTTTTCGATACTCTTCGTCATTTTTTGCTTTTGAAATAGGTGCTCGATTGACAGGGGGTGCTGCTTCTATTGGGACGGCGGCGGGTTTCTCAACTGCTTTGGGTGGTGAGGGTTTGATTTCGATTGGTATTGGTGTGGTGCAAGAAATCAAAACAGCAAGCGATATGCCTAATAGCAAGATGTGAGTGGTTTGAACTTGAAAAATCATTTTTTGAAATGGGTTTGAGTGGATACTTTGCCTGTATGTTTTATTGTTTGATAGATGATTAACCCGAGGTTGTTTTGAATTCATTGAATACTTTATGGTTGCTATTGAAGAATGAGTCTGCGGTTTTGGTCAATGTGATCTCTGCACAAGGCTCGGTCCCGCGTGGCGTGGGTACTTGGATGGTGATCGCTCAAAACCAAATGGTGGCAACGATTGGTGGCGGACATCTTGAGCATGAAGCCATTCGGATTGCAAAACAAATGCTTGTGCAAAAAACAATTCAAACGCAGAAGCGGTTTTCTTTAGGGCCCAGTTTGGGTCAATGTTGCGGTGGCGTGGTGGAGTTGTCTTTTGAATGCATCAATGCATCTGATATTGAGCGATTAAAAAAAGATCTCGCACCCTCACTGCAACCCTTGGCCTTGTTTGGTGGCGGTCATGTGGGACAAGCATTGATCCGTGTGCTTGCTGATTTACCTTTTGCAATCACATGGATTGACAGCAGAGATGAAATTTTTCCAAGCGATATACCGCCATCTGTGGTTTGTGAACATTCTCATCCCATTCAATCTGCGGTTAAAGATTTAAACCCTAATACTTGGGTCTTGATGATGAGTTTCAGTCACGCAGAAGATTTGGATATTTTGCAAGCGTGTTTAATGCGCGCGCGCGCACACAATGATTTACCTTATATCGGATTGATTGGCAGTCAAACCAAGTGGGCCACATTTAGGCATCGATTAGAAGCCAAAGGTTTTGCTGAAGATGACTTTGCAAAAGTGATATGCCCCATTGGCATATCAACGATTACAGGCAAAGAGCCCGAAGTGATTGCTATATCCGTGGCGGCGCAACTATTGGCGTTGCGCGCCACGCATTAATTAATTGCTGCCCCAAACCTCTTGAGCAGTTTCAATCACCAAACGCAATTTGTTGCGTTGTGCTTGCACTTCAATGTTGTTGCCGTGCACGGTGCTTGAAAAACCGCATTGAGGTGATAGGGCCAATTGTTCCATCGGCGCATATTTGGCCGCTTCTTCAATGCGTCGTTTTAGTGAATCTTTGTTTTCGAGTTGATCAAATTTGGTGGTGACCAAACCGAGAACAACTAATTTACCTTTGGGTAAAAAACGCAAAGGTTTGAAATCACCGCTTCTGTCGTCGTCGTATTCCAAGAAATACGCGTCGATATCCATCTCAGACAACAACGCTTCAGCAACAGGTTCGTAGTTGCCAGCCGCGGCGTGCGTGCTTTTGAAATTACCACGACACAAATGCATAGCCAGAGTCATGCCTTTTGGTTTTTGTGCAACTACCTGATTAATGAAAGACGCGTAACGATGTGGCAATTCATTGGGATCATCGCCCCGCGCACGCGCGGCTTCGCGCATTTTTTCGTCACACAGGTAAGCCAAGTTGGTGTCATCCATTTGGACATACTTGCAGCCAGCAGCAGCGAGTGAACGCAACTCGTCGCCATAGGCCTTGGCAACATCGTCATAAAAAGCGGGATCGAGTTCAGGATAGGCTTGTTTGCTGATGCCCGCGCGACCGCCTCTGAAGTGAAGCATGGTGGGTGAAGGAATCGTTACCTTGGGTGTATGACCCGCACTAACTTTACTTTTTAAATATTGAAAATCGGCCAATTGAATGTCTTTGGCGTGACGAACCTTGTCAATGACGCGAATCACTGGAGGTGCGAGTTCTTCTGTGCCATCGGGTTTGCGAATGGTCACAGGAATATCTGTTTTGACGCCACCCAGTTGTTCTAAAAAATCGATATGAAAATAGGTGCGACGAAACTCACCATCGGTGATGCTCTTGAGACCCACATCTTCTTGAAATTGAATGATTTCATCGATGGCTTTGTCCTCTACTTTGCGCAATTGCTCGGGCGCGATTTCCCCTTTGGCTTTTTTCTCGCGAGCTTCTAAAAGATAGGCTGGACGCAAAAAACTGCCGACGTGGTCGAAACGGGCGGGTAGGTGGGGAATACTCATGGAAACTCCTGATTTTTGATTGTGCAGATAATAACCGCAAGATTTTGAATGATTGTTAACTTTTGAGTTAATGAATCAACTATTGGTTCAACAACCTTTTACTAAACAGTCTAAAATTGCTCTTTTATACCATGCATGTGTCAACGCATCTTTTTGGTTGCATCAAAACTTTTGGAGACCTCTCAATGAAAAAACGATTCTTTCTTCGCACCTTGGTAGCGAGCATGGCTTTAACTGGCGTCGCTTATGCACAAGACTCACTCAAAATTGGTTTGATTTTGCCAATGACAGGTCAGCAAGCTTCTACAGGTAAACAAATTGAAGCGGCGGCTCGCTTGTACATGGCACAAAATGGAGCCACTGTTGCTGGCAAAAAAGTCGAATTGATTGTTAAAGACGACGGTGGTATTCCAGACGCCAGCAAACGTATTGCACAAGAGTTGGTGGTCAATGACAAAGTCAATGTGATTGCAGGATTTGGTTTAACACCCATTGCATTGGCTGCTGCACCCATTGCAACGCAATCCAAAACACCATTGGTGGTGATGGCCGCAGCCACATCCATCATCACAGAAGCTTCGCCTTACATCATTCGCACCAGTTTCACGTTGCCACAAGCTTCAGTTGCGATGGCCGATTGGGCTCCCAAAAACGGCATCAAAAAAGTCGTGTCATTGGTGAGTGACTATGGTCCTGGTATCGATGCTGAAAGATTTTTTAAAGATCGTTTGATGTTTAACGGCGGTCAAGTGGTTGAGAGTTTGCGCGTGCCTTTGCGCAATCCCGATTTCGCACCCTTCTTGCAAAAAGTGCGTGATATCAAGCCCGATGCGTTGTTTGTGTTTGTGCCATCAGGCGCAGGTGCGGCAGTGATGAAGCAATTTTTAGAGCGTGGCATGGACAAAGCAGGTATCAAACTCATTGGTACAGGCGACCTCACCGATGACGACCAACTCAATGACATGGGCGACGGCGCATTGGGCGTGGTCACATCACACCATTACTCAGCTGCTCATCCATCTGCGCTCAACAAAAAATTTGTTGACGCTTTCCAAAAAGCCAACAAGGGTATGCGTCCCAACTTCATGGCCGTAGGTGGCTATGACGGTATGCGCGTGATTTACGAAGCTTTCAAAGCCACCAAGGGCAAAGGCAATGGCGATGAATTGCTTGCTGCCATGAAGGGTCAAATTTTTGAGAGCCCACGCGGCCCAATGTTTATTGACGCTCAAACACGTGATGTGGTTCACAACATGTACATGCGCAAAGTTGAGAAAAAAGACGGCCAGCTGTTCAATATTGAGTTTGATCTCATCAAAGACATGAAGGACCCTGGCAAAACCAAATAAGTCTGCATGCTGACGATTCTCTTTGACGGCATTGCCTACGGTATGCTGTTGTTTATTTTGGCTGTGGGTTTAGCAGTCACCATGGGCTTGATGAATTTTATTAATCTGGCTCATGGTGCATTTGCGATGGCAGGCGGTTACATCACGGTGTTGTTGATGCAACATGCAAGCGTGCCGTTTTTAGCATGTTTGCCCATTGCTTTTATTGTGCCCGCTTTATTGGGCGCATTGTTAGAAAAAACTTTGTATCGGCGCATGTACAGCAAGCCGCATTTAGATCAGGTTTTATTTTCGATTGGCCTGACATTTATGGCGGTGGCCAGCATTGATTATTTTGTGGGTTCTTCACCGCAAATCATTCAGCTACCCGAATACCTCAAAGGCCGCACTGAATTATGGGATGGCGCGTTAGGCATGGGTCACTATCGTTTATGCATCATTGCAGTTTGTGCGTTGCTCACGGTGTTGTTGCAGTCGGTGTTGTCGCAAACTCGATTTGGTAGTCGACTTCGCGCATCGGTGGATGATCAGCGTGTGGCCGCAGGTTTAGGCATTGATGTGAATGTTGTTTTTCTTGTGACCTTTGCTGTGGGCTCGGGCCTTGCAGGATTGGGTGGAGCGATGGGTGCAGAAGTGTTGGGTTTGGATCCCATCTTTCCACTCAAGTTCATGATTTATTTTTTAATCGTGGTGGCTGTGGGTGGTACATCGTCCATCACGGGGCCTTTGCTCGCCGCCTTGTTATTGGGTATTGCCGATGTGGCGGGTAAATATTACATACCCAAACTCGGCGCATTCATAGTTTATTCGTTGATGATTGTTGTTCTGATTTGGCGACCACAGGGTTTGTTCTCGCGAGGTAGCAAATGAGCGCGATTCAAACATCCATCATGGCGCCAAGCCGATTCAAATCGTGGGAACTCATGGTTTGGGTGGTTGCATTTGTAATGCCATTTTTGATGCCTAATTATTCATTACTCATCAGTGAAATTGCAATCACTGCATTGTTTGCTTTGTCATTGGATTTGGTATTGGGATACACAGGCATTGTTTCTTTGGGTCATGCCGCATTTTTTGGAATGGGCGCGTATGCTGCTGCCTTGTTTGCCAAACACGTCAATCCAGATCCCTCTTTTGGTTTGGTCATTGCATTGGCGGTCACAACAGCATTGGGTGCATTTTGCAGTCTCACCATCATGCGAGGTTCAGACCTCACGCGTTTGATGGTCACATTAGGCATGGCTTTGATTTTGCAAGAGTTAGCCAACAAACTCGATTGGCTCACCGGTGGTGCTGATGGTTTGCAGGGCGTCATGATGGGACCCGTGCTGGGTCGCTTTGAATTTGATTTGTATGGTCAAACGGCAGCGTGGTATGCCATCACGGTGGCTTTGTTATTTTTTATTTTGATGCGTCGGTGGCTCAGTTCATCGTTTGGTGCTAACTTGCAAGCCATTCGCGATAACCGATTGCGCGCCATGTCGATTGGTATTCATGTGCATTCGCATTTAGCCATTGTGTATACGGTTGCTGCTGCAGTGGCAGGCGTTGCTGGCGGATTGCATGCGCAAACCACAGGTTTTGCATCACTTGATGTTTTTAGTTTTGATCGTTCTGCCGATTTGATGTTGATGTTGGTGATCGGTGGCACAGGATGGTTATGGGGTGGCATTGCAGGTGCGGTTGTTTTTAAATTTTTGCACAGCGTTATATCAGCCATCACACCGCAATACTGGACATTTTGGATTGGTTTATTTTTAGTTGTGTTAGTTTCAGTTGGGCGCGAAAAATTTATTCGTCCTTTGACTTGGTTTAAAAAAGAGGGTGCGCCATGAGTCAAGCACCCATCGTGTTGGAGTGTCAAAACTTAGTCAAACGATTTGGCGGTATTGCTGCCACACAACACGTGAGTTTGCAATTGCACCAAGGTGCAAGACACGCACTGATCGGTCCCAACGGCGCAGGAAAAACAACTCTCATCAATTTATTAACAGGTGTATTACAGCCCTCTGAGGGAAGTATTCAACTCTTGGGTGAAGACATCACACAATTAGCGCTGTATCTACGCGTTCGTCGTGGCATGGTGCGAACCTTTCAAATCAATCAACTCTTTGATTCATTCACGCCTTTGCAAACATTGGCTATGACGGTATCGCAACACTTTGGATTGGGTTCTAAATGGTGGAAGCCCATTGGTACCGATGCACGTGTGATCGATCGTTGCGAAGCCTTGCTAGAGCAATTTCATTTAACCGAAGTAATGAATCAACCCACGCGCGTGCTGGCTTACGGTAAGCGTCGTTTGTTAGAAATTGCAATTGCATTGGCGTGTGAGCCGCGTGTTTTGTTATTGGATGAACCCGTTGCAGGAGTGCCAGCTGGCGAGCGCAAAGAATTGTTGCGCACGGTATCCGCGTTGCCCGCGGATGTTTCTATTTTGTTGATCGAGCACGACATGGATTTGGTGTTTAGTTTTGCCAATCGCATGACGGTGTTGGTCAATGGTGCGGTGCTCACGGAAGGCACGCCCGAACAAATTGCCAACGACGATAAAGTGCGTGAAGTTTATTTGGGGCAATCGCATGTCAACGCTTAATGGTTTACACATCTCTCATTTAAGCGCTGGCTATGGTGAAGCCATTATCTTGAACGATGTGAATCTCAGCTTGAGTGAAGGCCAAACATTGGCTTTGCTCGGTCGCAATGGCACAGGCAAAACCACACTCATCAATACGATTGTGGGTGTGACGCGTCAACACGCGGGTCAGATTTCTTTAAATGGTAAAACTTTACATACAGTGCCCGTGCATCAACGTGCGCGTGCAGGTATTGGTTGGGTGCCGCAAGAGCGAAATATTTTTAAATCTCTTGCCGTGCACGAAAACTTAACAGCGGTTGCAAGGCCAGGCGCTTGGACGCCAGAGCGAGTGTACGAGATGTTCCCTCGATTGGCTGAGCGAAAAAAAAATCTAGGCACGCAACTGTCAGGGGGCGAACAACAAATGTTGGCTGTGGGTCGCGCGTTGGTACTCAATCCTCAATTGTTGTTGCTCGATGAGCCTCTAGAAGGATTAGCGCCGATTGTGGTGGAAGAATTATTGCGCGCCATTAAACGCATCACGCGCGATGAAGGTATGTCAGCCATCATTGTGGAGCAACATCCGCAAGCGATTTTGGCTATCAGTCACTGTGCGGTGGTGCTTGATCAAGGAACCGTGGTTCATCAAGGTGAGGCTTCTGATTTGCTAGCGCAACCCGATTTGTTGGATCGATTATTGGGTGTCGCGCGTTAAATATTTTTATCTAAGGATTTCAAATGAAAACATCTCAAACCAATTTAAATCGCACAACAGCCTTCAAGCGTCGACAACTTCTTCAGCTATCAACTGTATTGATGCTGTCTGCAACATGCGCATTACCCAGTTTTGCACAATCTACTTTTCCAAATAAACCTCTCAAGATTGTGGTGCCCAATGCAGCAGGTGGTGCGGCCGATATCACTGCGCGCACAGTTGCTCAAAAACTATCAGAGGCACTGGGTCAACCCGTGTTGATTGAAAACAAACCGAGTGCGGGCGGCATCGTCGCAGCAGAGCAAGTGGTCAGGTCCGATCCCGATGGTTACACAATTTTATTGATTTCAAGTGGTACAGCGGTTAGCGCTGCATTGTTCAAAACATTACCCTTTGATACGGTCAAAGACTTCACGCCTGTTTCTAAGTTGGCAAGCTTTGACTTGGTATTAGCCGTTTCTGAAGCAGGACGATTTAAAACCTATCCTGAGTTGTTGGCTTACGCTCGCGCCAATCCAGGCAAACTCAATATCGGTACACCTCAAGTGGGCACAACGCAAAACTTAGCCGCCGAATTATTTTTATCATCATCCGGTATCACTGCACAAATCGTTCCATTCAATGGAACACCTCCCGTGATTACTGCTTTGCGTGGTGGTGAAATTGATGCGATGATCGATATTTTGGGCCCGTTGATGGCGCAAGTTCAATCCAAATCATTGCGCCCTGTTGCATTGCTCAGCGATAAACGCTCACCCTTATTGCCCGATGTTCCTATTGCGATGGAAGCGGGTGGCAGTTTGGCTAATTTTCAAGCAACAAGTTGGAATGGATTGGCTGTGCCTTCTAAAACACCACGTGATGTGGTGATGAGACTCAACAAAGAATTGCAAGCGGTGTTGTCTCAGCCTGATGTCAAAAAACGTTTGGGTGATTTGAGTTTGTATGCGCAAGGCAGTACGCCTGAGCAAGCAGCCGAGATTTTAAATGCTGATATTCGCAAGTGGACGGACGTGATCTCCAAAGCCAAAATTCAAAAACAATAACGATTGCGTGCATGAAAAAAATTCAACGCATTGGAGTGATGGGTTATGGAGAAGTTGGTAAAACCTTTGCATTGGGTTTGATCCCGCACGTGCAGAGCATATTGATGTGGGACATCAAGCTCAGCGATGCATCGCAAGCTGTCGAATTAACAAATCATGCCAAAATGTACGGTATTGCTGTTGCGCAGTCGGTACAAGACTTGTGTTCCCATAGCGATTTGATTATTTCTTGTGTCACCGCTTCGCAAACCAAAGTGGTTGCTCAGTCGGTTGCGTCATTCATTTCAAAAGATACATTTTTTTTAGATTTGAATTCTGCGTCGCCAGGCACTAAACAATCGTGCAGTGACATCATCAACGCTGCAGGCGGTGTTTATGTAGAGGCGGGTGTGATGACTTCGGTGCCACCTTATGGCATTCGCGTGCCCATGTTGTTGGGTGGTAAAGAGGCGCATCAATTACAAATAGTTCTGGCTGATTGGGGTTGCGATGTCAACACCGTTTCTGATCAACTGGGAGTGGCCAGCGCCATCAAAATGTGTCGCAGCATCATGATCAAAGGACTCGAAGCCTTGGTGATTGAGAGTTACACAACGGCAAGACATTACGGCGTTGAAGATCACATGTTGGCAACGATGGCTGAAACTTTCCCCACCATCGATTGGCCCAAGCAAGGCGCTTATTTTTACAGCCGGGTTGTTCAACACGGCAAGCGTCGCGCAGAAGAAATGCGCGAATCGGCTTTGACTGTTGAGGAAACTGGCGTTGTATCCACCCTCACGAGTGCGATTGCTACCAAACACGATTGGATTGCAGGTTTGGCTCGCGATGGAATCTTTGACAATTTGCCAGCAAAGCCTGTTTGGCAAGATTACGCAGACCGATTGGTCAAACATCACAAATAAGAATATTTAATGACTATAAAATGCGTTAGGCTATAGGCCTATGGATATTTTTATTGCGGCCTTGATTGGTCTACAAATGGGTAGCTTTCTCAACTTGCTCGTGTGGCGTTTGCCACTCATGATGGAGTGTGAGTGGGCGCAAGAGCATGCGCAATACAGCGGTTCACCTTTGCCAGAACAAGCCGCCTTCAATTTATTTTTTCCACGATCGCATTGCCCCGCTTGCAAAACCACTTTGCGCGTGCGCGATTTAATTCCTATATTGAGTTATTTATTTTTAAAAGGAAAGTGCGCGCATTGCGGCACGTCCATTTCTGTTCGTTATCCGTTGGTTGAGATCGTGGTGGCGCTTGCTTGGGCAGGGTGTGCATACAAATGGGGGCTTACGTGGCAGGCATTGGCATTGGCCTTGTGTGTGAGTGTACTCATTGCATTGGCACTCATCGATCTGGACACCATGTATTTACCCGACAGCATCACATTGCCATTGATATGGTCGGGACTTATTGCTTCTTCTTTGGGATGGACCTCGGTTTCACTTGTGGATGCGATGTGGGGCGCAGTCGCGGGCTATCTCAGTTTGTGGTTGGTGTATCAAATCTTTTTACGCGTCACAGGTAAAGAAGGTATGGGCGCGGGTGACTTCAAGTTGTTGGCCGCCTTGGGTGCCTGGTTGGGATGGATGGCTTTGCCAGGCATTGTTTTTTTTGCATCATTGGTGGGTGTACTCATGGCGATTATTTTGCGTATCACGCAAAAAATCAAAGCAGATGCACCTTTTCCTTTTGGCCCCTATCTGGTACTAGCGGGCTTGATCAGTGTTTATGGTGTATCCATCACCGATTATTTGGGCTTGATTTCTTAATTCGCTGTTGCGTGGGATTTCAAAATACGACGCGCAGTTTGTTGCACCAATTCAAGCGTTGTATCCAATGTCAAACTGCTGGCGCGCTTGGCACTCGTCACCAGTAGCAGTGGTATATGCAATGTTGGTTTTGTAATCGTAATCACTCGATAGGCAGATGGTCGAATTGAGTGAGCCACCGCATTGCGAGTGAGGATGGCGTGACCTGCACCGTCAGCAACCAAATCCAAAATAGAACTCACACCATCAATTTCTAAATGAATGGTGGGCTTGCAATGATGCAAAGCCATTTGTGATTCAAGATGCATACGAATGGCGTTGGGTCGACTCGGAATGACCAGCGGTAGTTTTGCTATTTCTTTGAGTGCAATCGGTGAGGGCGGTGGATCTTCTTGCAAACCTGCGGGTCGACGTTGCACCAATACCAACTCTTCATCTAACAAAGGCTCAATGGTGAGACCATCGTTGTTTTGCGCGTTGTACAACAAAGCCATGTCGAGTCTGCCGTTTAACAAACTTTCTTGCATGTCGGCGCTGAAGCCTTCGCGAATCGTCAGTTGTGCATCGGGCAAATGTTTTTGAAAGGCGTGCGTGAGTGGCACTGTTAATGCGTGCGCCACGCTCGGTGGTAATCCCAATGCAATGCGTCCACTCAAGTCACCACGCATACGACCCAAATCTTCTTGCGCGCGCGAAACTTGATGCAAAATCCCGCGCGCATGATCGAGCAACAATTTGCCAGCGGCCGTGGGCAATGCGCCGCGGCCATTTCTAATCAATAGGCTTTGACGCAACTCCACTTCTAACAATCGTACTTGTCTGCTCAAAGCGGGTTGTGCAATGCCTAATTTTTGAGCAGCACGTGTAAAGCTGCCGTCCTCGGCCACTGCTACAAAATATTCGAGTTGCTTGACGTCCATGGATAGATCCTAAATGAATATCAAAGTATAAGATATAACAATATGATATATCAGATAGTGGGTGAAAGGGCTAGTCCACACCTACTTGTATCAAGACAATGAGTATATTTATATGATTTTTGGAATCAGCCATGGCCCGATTGCCTCAGACCGAAGTTAGCTGTTTATTTATGCGAGGTGGCACCTCCAAGGGGCCGTTCTTTAACGCCAAAGATTTGCCTGCTGATAAAGCCACTCGCGACAAAGTTTTATTAGCGATCATGGGGTCGCCTGACAAAAGACAAATCAATGGCTTGGGCGGCGCGCATCCACTCGCCAGCAAAGTGGGCATTGTCTCAATGAGTCAAACAAAAGGCATTGATATCGATTTTTTATTTGCGCAATTACAACCAGATCAAGAAACAGTAGACACCACACCCAATTGCGGCAATATGTTGGCCGCCGTTGTTCCGTTTGCATTAGAGACGGGCATGATTCAAGCGCAATCGGATCAAAGCACATTTCGAGTGCTCACTTTAAACACCAATATGCAATGCGACATCACGGTTGAAACGCCTAAAGGCCCAGACGGTAATCGATTTGTGGATTACAGCGGCGACGCTCGTATAGACGGTGCACCTGGCACTTCTGCACCTGTGACGATTAATTTTTTAGACACGGCGGGTTCGGTGTGCAATGTTTTGTTGCCCACGGGTCAAGTCAAAGATCGCATACGTGTGGAGCCCGCCGCATTGCATACTGGTTTTGATGCATTTGAAATTGATGTCACTTGCATTGATAACGGTATGCCATTGGTGATGTTCAAAGCGTCCGATATGGGTCGAACAGGATTGGAAGACGTTGCATCGCTCAATGCCGATACCGATTTAAAAACACGCGTTGAAGCTTTGCGTTTGGTGGTGTCACACAAGATGGGATTGGGCGATGTGAGCAAAAAAAATTATCCCAAGATGACTTTGATTGGGCCACCCGTGAATGGTGGTGCTATCAGCACGCGCAGTTTTATTCCGCATGTGTGTCATGACGCGATTGGTGTGTTGGCAGCTGTAACGGTAGGAACAGCCTGTGTTTTAAAAGGTTCCGTGTGCGATGGTGTAGCTGTGATGCCGCAAGGCAGTAGCAAAAAATTATCAGTTGAACACCCCACAGGAGAATTTAGTGTTGCCTTGCAAACGCAAGAGCAACCGCAAGCGCCTGGTGGTCATGTGGTGACACAAGCCGCCTTGCTCAGAACCGCGCGATTGATCATGAAAGGGCAAGCCATGGTTGAAGCATCAATTTGGAATACAGGAGATAAAAAATGAGTTTAATTATTGATTGTCATGGTCATTACACGACAGCACCTAAGGCCTTAGAAGATTGGCGCACCCAACAAATCGCAGGCATCAAAGATGCCAGTGTCAAACCCAAAGCATCGGATTTAAAAATCAGCGACGACGAATTGCGTCAATCTATTGAAACCAATCAATTGCGTTTGATGAAAGAGCGCGGTAGCGACATTACTTTGTTTTCTCCGCGTGCGAGTTTCATGGCGCATCACATCGGCGACTTTCATGTCTCATCCACATGGGCTGCGATTTGCAATGAATTGTGTTTTCGTGTCTCACATCTGTTCCCCGATCATTTTGTACCTGTTGCAATGTTGCCGCAGTCGCCCGGTGTCGATCCCGCCACTTGCATTCCTGAATTGGAAAAGTGCGTCAAAGAATACGGCTGTGTGGGCATCAACCTCAACCCCGACCCAAGTGGTGGGCATTGGACGAGCCCACCGGTCAGCGATAAACATTGGTATCCCATTTACGAAAAAATGGTCGAGTATGATTTGCCCGCGATGATTCACGTGAGCACGAGTTGCAATGCGTGTTTTCATACAACAGGTGCGTATTACCTCAATGCCGATACCACAGCATTCATGCAATGCCTCACCAGTGATTTGTTCAAAGATTTTCCAACGCTCAAATTTTTAATACCTCATGGCGGCGGTGCGGTGCCCTATCACTGGGGACGCTTTAGAGGTTTGGCTCAAGAATTAAAAAAACCATTGCTCAGCGAACATCTCCTTAACAACATTTATTTTGATACTTGCGTTTATCACCAATCTGGAATTGATTTACTCAATACCGTGATTCCTGTGAAAAACGTTTTGTTTGCATCTGAAATGATTGGTGCGGTGCGTGGCATTGATCCCGAAACGGGTTTTTACTACGACGACACCAAGCGCTACATCGAATCAAGCAAAATTTTGAGCAAAGAAAATCGCCATCAAATTTATGAAGCGAATTCGCGTCGCGTCTTTCCTCGCTTGGACGCATTGTTAAAACAAAAAGGACATTGAGATGAATAACTTAGGAATTGTTAAACGCAACATCGCTCGTGCACCACTCCCTGCTGTCGATCAGTTGGTTAAATATGGCAGTGCCACTGTGCACGAAGCCATGGGTCGAGTTGGATTACTGCATACATATATGCGACCCATCTTCGCAGGTTCACGCGTATCAGGAACGGCTGTCACGGTTTTATTGCACCCAGGTGACAACTGGATGATGCACGTGGTGGCTGAACAAATTCAAGAAGGCGATATCGTGGTTGCTGCAATTACTGCGCCGTGCACCGATGGCTATTTTGGTGATTTATTAGCAACGTCATTCAAAGCCAGAGGCGCTAAAGCGCTCATCATTGATGCGGGTGTGCGCGATGTGGCTGAACTCATGCAAATGGGTTTTCCTGTGTGGAGCAAAGCCATCAGCGCCAAAGGAACCATCAAGGCCACCATTGGCTCTGTCAACGTGCCTGTGGTTTGCGCGGGTGCTTATGTCAATCCAGGCGATGTGGTCGTGGCCGATGACGACGGCGTGGTGATTGTGCCGTCTGCCGTTGCACAACAAGTGGCCGATGCTGCCAAAGCACGCGAAGCCAATGAAGGTGAAAAACGCGCCAAATTAGCATCGGGTATTTTGGGACTTGATATGTACAACATGCGCGAACCTTTGCAAAAAGCAGGTTTGAAATACATCGATTGATTCAACAAAGACACACATGACAACAGCATTGAACAGGCCCACCAGTGGCCCCTTTGAAAAAACAATAGGCTGGATGGATTGGTACAACCAACCTGCTAAGCCGAGCTTTCAATTACCCGCAGGTGCGGTTGACGCGCATTGCCATGTGTTTGGTCCAGGTGCGGAGTTTCCTTATGCACCGGAGCGCAAATACACACCGTGTGATGCGAGCAAACATCAATTGTTTGCGTTGCGCGATCATTTGGGCTTTGACAAAAACGTGATTGTGCAAGCCACTTGTCATGGCGCAGACAATTCTGCGTTGGTGGATGCACTCATCAGCTCTAAAGGTAAAGCGCGAGGTGTTGCAACTGTGAAGCGTCAAGTTACCGATCAAGAAATTCAAACCATGCATGACGCGGGTGTGCGTGGTGTTCGATTTAATTTTGTTAAACGATTGGTTGACTTCACGCCTAAAGATGAGTTGTTAGAAATTGCAACTCGTATCAAGCAATGGGGTTGGCATGTAGTGATTTATTTTGAAGCGGTTGATTTGCCCGAGTTGTGGGATTTCTTTACGGCGTTACCCACCACCGTGGTGGTCGATCACATGGGGCGACCTAACGTGGATCAACCTGTTGATGGACCGCAGTTTCAATTGTTTATGAAATTCATGCGTGAGCATCACAATGTGTGGAGCAAGGTGAGTTGCCCCGAGCGTTTATCGGTGACTGGTCCCCCCGCACTCAACGGCGAACAAAATCCGTATCTTGATGTGATTCCATTTTCAAGACAAGTAGTTGAAACATTTTCTGATCGTGTGTTGTGGGGAACCGATTGGCCACATCCCAATTTAAAAGATCACATGCCCGATGACGGTTTGTTGGTCAATTACATTCCACACATCGCAGTGACGCCCCAGTTGCAACAACAATTGTTAGTCGACAACCCCATGCGTTTGTATTGGTCATAAGATTAAAAGGATTCCAACATGGCACTCGACAAACCCTATCTAAACGTACCAGGGACAACGATCTTTGACGCCGAGCAATCGCGCAAAGGTTATTGGCTCAATCAATTTTGCATGTCATTGATGCAAGCGCCTAATCGCGAGCGCTTCAAAGCTAATGAGCGAGCTTATCTTGATGAGTGGGCCATGAATGAAGATCAAAAACAAGCGGTGCTCGAACGCGATCTCAATCGTTGCATCGGATTAGGCGGCAATATTTATTTTTTAGCAAAAATTGGAGCCACCGACGGCAAAAGTTTTCAGCAAATGGCGGGAAGCATGACGGGCATGACCGAAGACGAATACCGCAACATGATGATTTGCGGTGGTCGCTCGGTTTTAGGCAATCGTTTCATTGGTGAAGACGGCGACGCGCAAGCGCATCGACAACCACAAGGCCTTGCAGGCCAACACAAGAAAGCTTGATCATGGCAACCATCACTGCATCCGTTTATACATCGCATGTTCCTGCTATTGGCGCTGCACTCGATTTAGGAAAAACAACCGAAGCTTATTGGCAACCTGTTTTCAAGGGCTACGAATTTTCTAAACAATGGATCAAGGACAACACGCCCGACGTAATTTTTTTGGTGTACAACGATCACGCCACTGCATTCAGTTTGGATTTCATTCCGACATTTGCGATCGGTACGGCAGAAAGTTTCACGCCCGCAGATGAAGGTTGGGGTCCGCGTCCCGTGCCGCAAGTCATCGGTCACCCCGAATTGGCCGCGCACATTGCACAATCGGTCATTCAACAAGATTTCGACCTCACCATTGTGAACAAAATGGACGTCGATCACGGACTCACCGTACCTTTGTCGTTGATGTGTGGACAATCACAAGCGTGGCCTTGTCCTGTGATTCCATTTGCAGTGAATGTGGTGCAATACCCCATACCATCGGGTAATCGTTGTTTTCAATTGGGTCGCGCCATTCGCAATGCGGTTCAAAGTTTTGATCGCGACATCAAGGTGCAAATTTGGGGAACGGGTGGCATGAGTCATCAGTTGCAAGGACCGCGTGCAGGCCTTATCAACAAAGATTTTGATAATCAGTTTTTGGATTATTTAGAAAAAAATCCAACGGCTGCAGCACAAATTCCACATATCAATTATGTTCGCGATGCGGGTTCTGAAGGCATTGAATTGGTGATGTGGTTGATTGCAAGAGGTGCGATGGATGATGTGGCTGGCGGCAAGCCTGCGCGCGTGGTCCATCGTTTTTACCACGTACCCGCATCAAACACGGCTGTGGGTCATTTGATTTTGGAGAACGAAGCATGAATAAAACAATCAAAGTTGCATTGGCAGGTGCAGGTGCATTCGGCACAAAGCATCTCGACAGCATTAAAAACATTGATGGTGTCGAAGTGATTTCTTTGGTGGGTCGTGAATTCGAAAAGACACAAGAAGTCGCTAAAAAATATGGCATTGCACACACGACCACACGACTAGAAGATAGTTTGGCGATAAAGGAAGTGGACGCGGTGATTTTGTGTACACCTACGCAAATGCACTCCGAGCAAACCATCGCGTGTCTGAAAACAGGCAAGCACGTGCAAGTTGAAATTCCATTGGCCGATACATTAGCAGGTGCAAAAAGTGCACTTGAGATACAAAAAAAATCGGGATTGGTAGCGATGTGTGGTCACACGCGACGATTCAATCCAAGCCATCAATACGTTAATCAACAAATCAAGTCGGGTCAATTTCATATTCAGCAACTCGACGTTCAAACTTATTTTTTCCGTCGTACCAATATGAATGCCATGGGACAACCCCGCAGTTGGACCGACCATTTGTTGTGGCACCATGCGGCGCACACGGTTGATTTGTTTGCCTATCAGTGCGGCAGTCCCATTGTAAAAGCCAATGCGATACAAGGGCCGATTCATCCTGCATTGGGCATTGCGATGGACATGAGCATTCAATTGCTGGCGGCTAGTGGTGCCATTTGCACTTTGAGTTTGAGTTTTAACAACGATGGTCCGTTGGGAACATTCTTTCGCTACATTGGCGACACGGCCACCTACATTGCTCGCTACGATGATTTATTCACGGGCAAAGAAGAAAAAATCGACGTCTCGCAAGTCGCAGTGAGTATGAACGGCATTGAATTGCAAGACCGTGAATTTTTTGCAGCGATTCGTGAAGGGCGTGAACCCAATTCAAGTTTGGCGCAAGTCTTCAACTGTTATCAGGTGCTGCATGACTTAGAGCAGCAATTTCAAAAATAAAAAAGATTTGAATATCATGCAACAACGCAAGGTTGGAACATTCAATGTCGGTGCAATCGGGTTGGGTTGCATGAATTTATGTCATGCCTATGGAAAGCCCGCTTCCAACGAGCAAGCCGAGCGAGTCTTGCTCACGGCATTGGATCATGGCATTACATTTTTCGACACAGCGGCTTTGTATGGTTTTGGTTTGAGCGAAATGCATGTAGGTAATTATTTATCTAAGCATCGCCAACGTTTTACCTTGGCTAGTAAATGTGGCATGCAAGGCGTTGATGTGAATAACGACGGCAAACTGTCGCGAGTGATTGATGGCAGACCCGATACACTTAAAAAAACCTGCGAGGATTCACTGCGAAGATTGCGTACCGATGTGATTGATTTGTATTATTTGCATCGCTGGGATAAGCGTGTTCCGATTGAAGACAGTGTGGGTGCACTCAGTGATTTGGTGCGTGCTGGAAAAATTCAAAGCATTGGTTTATCTGAGGTATCGGCTGCAACTCTCAAAAAAGCACATGCGGTTCACCCCATCGCTGCCGTACAAACCGAATATTCATTGTGGACGCGTAATCCCGAAATTGCAGTGCTGCAAGCGTGTCAAGAACTGGGCGCAGCGTTTGTTGCCTTTAGCCCTGTTGCACGAGGTTTTTTGTGTGGTAAAACCATTGAAACCACAACGTTTGATGACAAAGATATCCGCAAAGCCATGCCGCGTTTTCAGCCCGATCATTTTCAAAAAAATCTGTCCTTGTTACCGCCTTTTGAGGCGTTGGCAAAAGAAATTGGCTGTACACCTTCGCAATTGGCGCTCGCATGGTTGGTTCACAAAGCGCCGTATATCATTCCCATACCGGGCACGAACAAAGTAGAGCATGTGATTGAAAACAGCCAAGCGTGTGAAATTGTTTTAAGTAAATCAGTGATGAAAAAATTAGAATCAATCATCAATCAAAACAATGTATCGGGCAATCGTTACAACGAACAATCCAATCGAGAAGTCGATACCGAGGTTTATTGATCGTTGTTTTTTTGAATGGATCGCAGCATCATTGTGCCTGCGATCACGAGTAGTGCAATGCCCAACCATGCCATCCAATTGGGAATATCACCCCAAATGGCATAACCCAATACAACGGCAAAGATCAATCCAACATAACGAAAAGGTGCGATGACACTCATCTCGCCTGCGCGTGAACTTCTGATTAATAAATAATGTCCAAGGCTTAAAAATACAGCCGATAAAGCCAACCACAACAATTGAATCAGGCTGGGTGGCGTCCATCCTTCAAAAATACTCAATACGCCTGAGGAAATCGTCACCGTGATTGCGGTGCTGAGCGTGATCAAAATGGATGGAATATGCGATGAGATGCTGCGTGTTGAAACATCACGAATGGCGTGTAACAAAGTACCGCTTACGCAAACCACTGCCCATATATTAAAACTGTCGGTGGCAGGTTGCACGATCAATAAAACGCCCGTAAACCCAGTGACGATGATGAGCCATCGTTGCAGCGGTATCGATTCCTTTAATGCAAAACTGGCCAACAAGCTAATAAAGATTGGCGTTGCCATATTAATGGCCGTTGCATTGGCCAAGGGTAAATGAAACACGGCACTCAAATAAATCAAAGATGCACATGCGTCAAGGATCGATCGACGTTGGATGGGCCATTGAAAAAAATCTTTGACGACCTGTGATCTATTTTTAAAAACTCCCATGGCATGAGCAACGCACAGTAGCATCACCAACGATGAGGCGCCGCGTATAAAAATCAATTGCGTCGCCCCTAACGATTGACTCACGTATTTGACAATTGCGTCGTTGATGATAAATGCACCAATCGATAAAGACATGAGTGCGATGCCGCGTCGATTGGCCTCGAGGCGATTGACGGGTGCTTGGGGTAGAGGCATGAATGTCTTTAATGAGTTTCAAAAAAAACAAAGGGCGCTTGTGGCGCCCCTTGCAGTGAAACGATTGTTTAAATCGTATCCATAAAACTACGCAATTTGTCCGATCTGCTTGGATGCTTGAGTTTGCGCAAAGCCTTGGCTTCGATTTGGCGAATGCGCTCGCGCGTGACATCAAATTGTTTTCCGACCTCTTCGAGCGTGTGATCGCTGGTCATTTCAATACCAAAGCGCATGCGCAGAACCTTGGCTTCGCGTGGTGTAAGTCCGTCCAAAATTTCTTTGACGACATCGCGCAAGCCCGCTTGCATCGCCGCTTCGATAGGGGCTGTATTGGCAGAGTCTTCGATGAAATCACCTAAATGTGAATCGTCGTCGTCACCAATGGGCGTTTCCATAGATATGGGTTCTTTTGCGATCTTCATGATCTTGCGAACCTTGTCTTCTGGCATTTCCATTTTTTCTGCGAGTACCGATGCGTCAGGCTCGAATCCGAATTCTTGCAAATGTTGGCGGCTGATGCGATTCATCTTGTTGATGGTTTCGATCATGTGTACAGGAATGCGGATAGTTCGAGCTTGATCGGCAATCGAGCGCGTGATGGCTTGACGAATCCACCATGTGGCGTAAGTTGAAAATTTATAGCCACGACGGTATTCGAATTTGTCGACTGCTTTCATCAAACCGATGTTGCCTTCTTGAATTAAATCTAAGAATTGCAAACCGCGGTTAGTGTATTTTTTGGCAATGGAGATTACCAAACGCAAGTTGGCTTCAATCATTTCACGCTTGGCGTTGCGCGATGCGTATTCGCCTGCATTCATGCGTTTGCTGATATCTTTGAGTTCGGCCAAAGGTACAACCACGCGCGCTTGTAAATCGATTAATTTTTGTTGAAGCTCTTGAATGGCGGGAACGTTGCGACCCATGGTGCTCGACCAATTTTTGCCAGCAGCAGTTTGTTTTTCAACCCATTTGAGGTTGAGTAAGTTAGCTGGAAAATCTTTGATGAACAACTCTTGTGGCATACCACATTTTTCGACGATGATGCGACGCATTTGACGCTCTTTGGAGCGGACTTCGCTCACCTGTGAGCGAACGTTTTCGCATAATTTTTCGATGGTGCGCGCTGTAAAGCGAATGGTCATAAGTTCTTCACTCAATGCCTTTTGCGCTTTTTGATAGTTTGGTGTTCCGTAGCCTTCTTTATCGTAGACTTTGTGAACTTTTTCAAACAAGGCTGCGATTTGATCGAAACGCTCTAGGGCTTCGCGTTTGAGTTCTTCTAATTTTTTGGTGAGTGCTTTGGAGCCGCCTTTGCCGTCGTCATCGTCGGCCTCATCAAACTCGTCAAAGTCTTCTTCGGCCACATAGTCGTCGGCTTCGTTGATATTGCTAAAGCCATCAACAATGGTGGAGATGACGACTTTGCCTTCGCGAATATCAGATGCCATGCGCAAAATTTCGGCAATGGTTGCAGGTGAAGCGCTAATGGCTTCGATCATGTCCATCAAGCCGCCTTCAATTCGTTTGGCGATTTCAATTTCGCCTTCGCGTGTGAGTAATTCGACGGTGCCCATCTCGCGCATGTACATGCGAACAGGATCGGTGGTTCGGCCAAATTCGCTATCGACTGTTGAGAGTGCAGCTTCGGCTTCTTCTTCGGCTTCTTCTTCGCTGGCTACTGTGGGCCCTGTATTGGTGATGAGTAAAGTTTCTGCATCGGGTGTTTGTTCGTAAACCGCAACGCCCATGTCATTGAGCATGGTGATGACGACTTCAAGTGTTTCTGCGTCAACGAGTTTGTCGGGCAGGTGATCAGAAATTTCGCCGTGCGTGAGGTAGCCGCGTGTTTTACCCAGCTTAATGAGTGTTTTGAGACGCATGCGGCGCTTGGCCAAGTCTTCTTCGGATAAAACAGTTTCGTCAAGACCGAATTCTTTCATCAAGGCGCGCTCCTTGGCCTTGCTGATTTTCATGCGCAGTGGTTTAACTTTTTCGGTGCTCGCGCTCTCGACTACTTCAGCGTTTGCTTCGAGGTCAGCAATTAAATTATCTTGAACGATGTCAATCTTGCTATTTTTTTTGTCTGCTTTGGTAGGTGCAGGCTTTTTGGCATTGTTTGATTTGGCAGGCACGACTGCTTTGGCCACAACTTTGGGTGGCTCAATTTTTTTCTTGCTGTCTTTTGTCACATCCTTTGGAGCAAGAGTCACTTTTTTAGAGGTCACAGGCGTTGCTTTCTTCGGTGAAGGTTTCGCGCTCGCTTTAACGATGGGTTTTGCTACCACTTTGGCCGATGGTTTGGGCTTTGCAACAGGTTTTGCAGAAGCCTTAATAACGGGTTTGGCTGAACTTTTTTTTGCTACTACTTTTTTGGAAATAGGTTTTTTGGTTTTTGAACTGGACATGACAAATCCTTAACAACAGGGGTGTACAACGCCACGAACCGAGCGCGGGGAAAATGGTTTGGGATTCAGGGACAAGCGAGGAGGGCGATCATTTGGTGTGCAGTCCTTGCGAAAATTTGGCGAGTTGTGAACACGTTGTCACGGTTGGCCGAGTTCGGAGGTGTTGCTGTCGCACTTATCTACAAGTTGGATTGTACCACAAAACCTATATTTTCCCTCTGTTAAACATTTAAAAGTTTCGACTGTTAGGTCTAAAAAGTATTTGTCATGTGAATAGAAATTATCTTTTAGTTTTGAGAATAACCGCGGTTTTCAAAAACATGGAATTTTGATCCCTCATTTTGATGCCCGACCCTGGTCTGGTTTTAAATTGAAAGTGAAAATCGAGTTCGTAAGATTTTTTCTTGAGCCCCATATGGGGTCCCAAGTTCTTGATCGGGATAAAACCAAAGCTTGAGTGCAGAGATATTAGGTTTTAATCCATATTAAGTTTCCAGGGCCAGCTTTGCCCGAGTTTCAACCCCCATCAGAAAAATATAGAGATGGGCGCACATTGTGTGTAGTCGGCCCATTTTTTTAGATATTGCAGTGCGAAAGTGGTGTACTAAATTTTTCATTAAGAGCCTCTTAGGTCTGAGAGAGCGAGGGTAAAAATAACCCCCTCTTTATATCTATTGAATAAAATAGTACACAATAATTTTTTAAAAATCATTAAAAAAGACGCCATTTTATGATTTTTGTTTAAAAGCAACTAATTTTTTAAAGTCCCCATTTTGAGCTGAATCAAGCGGGAATTTAAAAGCTTAATTCTCTCGTAAACCCTAGGATCCGCAGAGGCTTGCTGGGTTAGGTCGTTGAGCAATTGGGCGACTTGTGCTTTTTCAAGTTCCAACAATATACTTTGAAGTTCGCCCGAGTCGTTTTCAAGATCTGGGGTGGTTAGTTCAATTTGCTTTTTAAGCGAGCTCTCTTCAGAGTGGCCTCGCAAGACTTCTAAAAGTGCAGCCAAAGGCAAAATTCCAAATTCATGCAACTGTTGATCAAGCCAAGAAAACAGGGGCCCGTGAGGTGCAGGTAACTCGCTCAAGATATTTTTTTGAATTTGCGACAAACCATCCCATTGAGTCATGTCTGCAAACAAAATATGCAAGGCACGATCTTGTCGACTCGCAGGCGTGCGTCGTAAATTAAGACGCGAGGTTTGTGATTTAAATGACGATGTAGATGACTTTGAAAATTTATTTGGTAATTTGGCAGTGGACTCGAAGCCCCAAAGTTTTAATAATTCATGGTTACCGATTTGAACGAGTTGCGCGATATCTTGCAACAACTGCGTTTTGAGAACGCCCGAAGGTAGTTGCTGCCACAAGGGTTTAACAATACTGGCAAAGTGCGCGCGTCCTTCGGCTGTTTCCATATCGCATCCATTGCGACAAAGGTCAATCAAAAAACGACTCAAGGGAATGGCTTCGGTGATCGCGTGTGCAAATGCTTCGCTACCGTTTGCACGAATAAAACTATCGGGATCGTGTTCTTGGGGTAGAAATAAAAATTTAACAGAGCGTACATCGTTTGCAAATGGGAGCGCACCTTCTAATGCTTTGCGCGCTGCGCGTTGACCTGCGGCGTCGCCATCAAAACTAAACACAACCGAATCGGTGAAGCGAAATAATTTTTGAACATGTTCGTTCGTACACGCTGTACCTAATGTGGCCACTACTTGCGGAAATCCTAACTGTGCCAAGGCAACCACGTCCATATAACCTTCGGTAACTAACACGTACCCTGCCTCTCGTAACGCTTGTCGTGCTTCAAATAAGCCATAGAGTTCGCGCCCCTTACTAAAGACGGGTGTCTCAGGCGAGTTGAGGTATTTGGGTGATCCGTCGCCCATGACTCGTCCGCCAAAACCAATGCATTCACCTTTGATATTGCGAATCGGAAACATGATGCGATCGCGAAAACGGTCATAGCGCTTTTCCTCTTCAGGGTCTTCGTCATTGGAGATAACTAAACCCGATTCGACCAGCAAGGGATCTTGATAATCGGGAAATACGCTGGCTAAACTTCTCCATCCAGCGGGCGCATATCCAAGTCCAAATTTCTTGGCAATCTCGCCTGTGAGGCCTCTGCCTTTGAGATATGCTACAGCTTGCTCGGATTGACGCAAATGTTTGCGATAAGACTCGCCTGCTTTTTCAATAACATCATTGAGCGTTGCTTGTTTTTGTCGTTGCTCTTGTGCGCGTTCACGGTCTTGCGGTGATGCCGTTTCTTCGGGCATTTGCATGCCATAAGACTGAGCCAAATCTTTAATCGCCTCTACAAAATTCATTCCTGCGTGTTCAATTAAAAATCCAATTACGTTGCCATTTTTTCCACATCCAAAACAATGGAAAAATTGTTTGCTCGGACTCACAGTAAAAGAGGGTGATTTTTCGGAATGAAAAGGGCATAGGCCCATGAAATTGGCGCCCGCTTTTTTGAGTTGTACAAAACGCCCCACCACCTCTACCACATCGGCTCGAGTGAGAAGATCTTGTATAAAAGTTTGTGGAATCGCCATTTTTTAATCAATCATTGCCATTGTAGGAAGTCTTGGAGATCAGGTCATTTACTGACCCATGACCCAGCCTTCTCTGCGCGGATCTGCGCCGCCATGCCAACCCTTAGGTGTGCGTTGCAAGGCTTGAATACCACTTGATAAATCAACTTCTATCAAACGATGTCCTTTTTGTTCAAGAATATCCGATTGCGCTTTTGAGAACATTCCCCGTTCTGCATAAACAGGTCCATTGGGCGATAGTACGCCCAAATGTGGCAAATTAATGGCATCTTGAGCCCATAGTTTGCTGTGAAGCATGGCCAATAAAGTTTGTGTCGTGTAATGAATGATCGCAGCGCCTCCTGGACTGCCTAAGCTCATTTGCAGTGAACCCGTTTGACCATTGGGGAGCACATCAAACACCAATACAGGATTCATCGACGAGCGAGGTCTTTTGCCTGCAGCGACACGGTTTGCAATCGGTACGCCTTGTGCATCGTGCGACAAAAAACTGAAATCGGTCAACTCATTATTTAATAAGAAGCCCCCTTTTTTTCCAAGGCTCACCATTTGTCTTGATCCAAAACCATTTTCAATCGTTGTTGTCATCGAAATTGCATGACCTTTTGTGTCAATGATGCTGAGATGACTGGTTCCGAACTCAGGTTGATCCATCATCGGCGAGAGATTTGTTTTGTTCAAAAAAGGTTGACCTGCATTGACTTGCGATGCGCGTTGATCGGTGATGAGTGCAGAGCGTTCTTGTAGATATTTTTTGGAAATCAATGATGACCAATCGCCTACAGGCGCTTGTACAAAATCAGGATCGGCGATATACATGGCACGATCGGCATAGGCCAAACGCGATACTTCGATATAAGCATGCAAAGCATTGGGTTGCCAAGTGTTGGGCGTTTCATTCGTTAGCCATTCAATCGATTTGTTTTCTAACATGCCCATGATTTGTCCCATGGTAAGTAGCCCTGAACTAGGCGGCGGAAAGCCACATATGCGATATATTTTTTGACTCGCTGAATAATCAAAGCAAAGAGATTCTCGCAACTTGGGTTGATAATTTTTTAAGTCGGCAAGTTGCATCGTGCCTGGGCGCAGTGGATGCGTTTGAATTTTTTGAACAATGGCTTTTGCCACTTCACCTTCGTGCAACGCGGCACTTCTTTTTTTTGCAATGCGTTGAAGAATTTCTGCAAAGCCAGGATTTTTTAAACGATGACCCACAGGCCAAGCCTCTCCATTGGCTTGATAAAAATATTGGAACGATTGCGCATCATTTTTTAGATACGTATCATTTTTAAGTAAAGTATTTAAACGCTCGCTCACCGCAAAGCCATACTTTGCCAATTGAATAGCCGGTTGTATCAATTTTGACCAAGCCAACTTCCCTTGCTTTTGATGCGCTTGATCGAGCATTCGCAAGGTGCCAGGTACTCCCACAGAAAGACCGCTCACCACGGCATCCATAAAAGGCATGGCTTGTCCTTGCTGAAGAAACATGTGTTCGTGAGCGCCTGCAGGTGCAGTTTCGCGCCCATTCCACGCTTGAATTTGACGCCCATCAAAGTGCAATAAAAAAGCACCACCGCCAATGCCGCTTGATTGCGGTTCTACCAAATTCAAAACCAGTTGCACGGCAACCGCAGCGTCGATGGCGTTGCCACCTGCTTGTAATATTTGATAACCCGCTTTTGTTGCTAAGGGATTGGCCGAGGCAACGGCCATTTTTGAAAAAAACCAGCCCTTTTTATTTTTTGTAATCGATGACTGTTCTGGTTGATTTGAATTCGTATCAATTTCTAGCGTTTGAGCATTTAAAAATGAAACATTCAACAGCAACAAAAAGAGCCAAACATTTTTTTTCATTTCGGTGGCAAGCGAATTGCGCCATCGATTCGAATCACTTCGCCGTTGAGCATGTCGTTTTCAAAAATATGTTGAACGAGTTTTGCATAATCTTCGGGATGTCCAAGCCTTGAGGGGAAAGGCACATTGGCTGCCAATGCGTCTTGCACATCTTGCGGCATTCCAAACAACATGGGTGTTCCAAAAATACCAGGTGCAATCGTCATGTTGCGAATGCCGTGACGCGCCAAGTCTCTGGCAATGGGTAATGTCATTCCCACAATGCCACCTTTGGATGCCGCATACGCGGCTTGTCCAATTTGTCCGTCATAGGCCGCAACCGATGCCGTTGAAACGATGACGCCGCGCTCGCCAGTGGCTTCGGGCGCGTTGCTACTCATCGCATGCGCTGCAAGTCGAATCATGTTAAATGTTCCAACCAAATTAATCATGATTGTTTTTGTGTAACTCTCTAATGTGTGCGGTCCATTTTTACCCAGCGTTCTTTCGGCAGGGCCAACACCTGCACAATTGACAAGTCCAAACAAGGGACCTAATTGAGTGGCTGCATCGATGGCATTTTTTCCATCGATTTCTCGTGACACGTCACAACGAATAAAGACACCTTGGAGTTCTTTGGCAACCGCTTGACCGCGCTCCACTTGCATATCTGCAATGACCACGTGCGCACCTTGTTGCATTAATTTTTTTGCAGCGCCTTCACCCAAACCCGAGGCGCCGCCCGTGATCAAAATAATTTTCCCTTGAAGATTCATGATGGACTGCTTTTAAATAACATTAAAAAAAGGATGGTGAGCGATGACCCTATAGGCCTTCTTGCATTATCTACATCTTCTTCCTGCGACAATTGGCTTTTAATTGGCTTCTTCTTATTTTTTATGATTCGTTTCCCACATTTTCTTTTTTATTTTCTAATTTTCATTTTGGTGGGTTGCTCCACTGTGCCCGTCGTTACCAAGTCGGGTGCTGCAAACACGCAACCCAGCGCATCTATTGAACCACCCGCGCCGCCGCAAGTTGCCGCGTCCAAGTCTGTTCCTAAATTGGGATTGGCCCTAGGTGGTGGAGCAGCTAGGGGTTTTGCGCACGTGGGTGTTATTCAGGTTCTAGAAGAAGCGGGCATTGCGCCCAGTTTGGTGGTGGGCACCTCAGCTGGCAGCATGGTCGCTGCTTTTTATGCCAGCGGTAAAACAGGTGCGCAATTGCAACGTCTTTCCGAAACCATGGACGAGGCATCCCTCACCGATTGGAATGTGCCACTCATCAGTCGCGGCATGATGCGCGGGGATGCATTGGCTCGTTATGTATCACAACAGGTTGCTGGTAAAAAAATCGAAGATCTCAAAATGCCATTGGGCATTGTGGCCACCGAATTAAGAACAGGAGAGGGCGTGTTGTTTAGACGGGGCGATATTGCAACGGCGGTTCGTGCTTCAAGTGCCGTGCCATCTGTGTTTGAGCCCGTTCGAATTGGCGGGTTTGATTATGTGGATGGTGGCTTGGTGGCCCCTGTGCCCGTACGATACGCCAAACAAATGGGCGCCGATATTGTTTTGGCCATCGATATTTCGAGCGCACCCGAAGACAATCCAGCCTCCGACATTCTCAAAGTTCTTTTGCAAACCTTCAGCATCATGGGCAAAAGCATCAACCAATACGAATTAGCCCAAGCCGATGTGGTGGTCAGGCCGTCTCTCAGTGGCGTGGGAAGTGCAGAATTTGCAGCAAGGCGACGCTCCATCGAAGCAGGTCGCGCAGCCATGAAGTTGGCATTGCCCAAACTGTTGCAGGCATTACAAAGATAAAAAAAAGCCCATCTTGCGATGGGCTTGTAACGGATCCCTCAATTAATCAATTGGAAAAGATCCGAGGAGACAAGGGTTTAAGAATTAACGCTTCTTAGATGTTTTGCCAGTTGCAACAGCTGTGTTGGCAACGGCTTGAATGTTAGATTCGGCTAATTCTGAAGCTTGTTTAACAGCTTTTTGAACGGTCTCGAGTGCATTGTTACCAGCAGCAACTGCTGTTTTAAACATTGAAACAACTGATTCGGTACCAGCAGGTGCGTTTTTAGCGGCACCATCGATGGCGCTTGCAAATGCTTTTTGAGCTTCAGCGGCTTTTTCTTCAACGGCTTTTGTGAACTCTGTACCTGTTGAAGAAGCGATTTCATACACGTGACGTGTATAAGAAACTGCCTTTTCTGTCATAGGTTGGTAAACACTTGCTTGCAAGGCGACCAAGTCTTGTACGTCTTTTACGCTCATGATTGCGTGTGTGTGAGCGGCTGTTTCTGACATGGCGGCTTTGGTAGCGGCCAAGTTGAGCTCAACCAATTTTTCCATGCCACTGAAGGCTTGCTTGGTTAAACCAAATAAAACTTCGAAATTGGCTTTGTTAGCGGCTGTCATTTGTTCTGGTGTCATCATTTTAAATACTCCTAAGTTAATTGAAAGGGTTTGCTGCTCCACAAGAAATGTTGCGGTGCAGCATAATTCTTAGTATAGGGTTATCCCGCGTTAATTCAAGCCTTTTTTGTTTCAATGCAGCAATTTAGAGGCGGCTTTCTAAAAACAGGGGGTATCACAAAAAAGTAACAATACCTGCTGTGAAAGTCTTTTACGCAACTCCTCATGTTCAACAATTACCCCCTGGGCATCGATTTCCTATGGGTAAATATGAAATATTACGCCGTCGACTGGAGTTGGAATTAAATGATATCGACCTTGAATTGGCGGTTCCGGCCAGTGAAGGCGAGTTGGCTTTGGTACACGCCCCCCCGTATATTGAGGCGATTTTTCAAGGGTCTTTAACGGATAAGGCCCAAAGAGAAATAGGTTTTAACTGGTCGCCTGGCATGGTCGAGCGCGCAAGAGGGTCGGTTGGTGCCACGATCTGCGCGTCCCGAACATCTATAGAGGAGGGGGTATCGTGCAATCTCGCTGGGGGGACGCATCATGCCTATCCCAATAAAGGAAGCGGCTTTTGTGTATTCAACGATGTGGCTGTAGCGACGCGTTTGATGCAGGCCGAATGGTCACGCCACACCAAAACCACCTTCAACATAGCCATTATTGATTTGGACGTGCATCAGGGCAATGGGACAGCCAAAATTTTCGAGAACGATGATTCTGTGTTTACGCTATCGATTCATGCGGAAAAGAATTTTCCCTTTCGAAAGGAAATCAGCTCTTTGGACGTGGCCTTGCCCGATGGCTGCGGTGATGATCTATATATGAATGCGCTGGAGCGGGCTTTGCATGAGATCGACATGCAGTTTCAACCGCAAATGCTTTTTTATTTGGCTGGTGCCGATCCGCATGAAGGGGACCGACTCGGGCGTATGAATTTAACGTTTGATGGGTTGGAGTCCAGGGATCGGCGGGTTTTTGATTGGGCTTACAAAAAAAGGCTACCTTTGGCGATGGTGATGGCGGGTGGATACGGCAAAAATATTGAAGATACCGTGCAAGTTCAAATAAATACCTTGAGTGTGGCCAGACAATACTGGCAACACTGGCAAAATCGAGAGTTATGAGTACAACAACACAAAGACCTCAGCCCCAGACTAGGGACAGTTATCCAGTTTATCGTGAAATCGCAACGCGGTGGATGGATAACGATGTTTACGGACATATCAACAACGTGGTTTATTACAGTTGGTTTGATACGGCCGTTAATGCGCATCTGATTGAAAATGGCGCGCTCAATATCTATCAGGGTGAAATTATTGGATTGGTGGTTGAAACCCACTGCAATTATTTTTCATCGCTGAGCTTTCCACAAATCATTGAAGCAGGCATTCGTGTTGCAAAAATGGGAACGTCTAGTGTTCGATATGAAATTGGTTTGTTTGCAAAAGATGAAAACATATCTGCTGCCAATGGTCATTTCATTCATGTGTATGTCAATCGCGATGATCGTAAGCCTGTGAGTCAGTTGCCGATTGCATTAAAACAAGTTTTGGAGAAACTCAAATGACAACAAAAATTGAAGCCGTCGACGAAGCCATCACCACTCGAATGTCTGCCAGAGCCTTTACAAACCAAGAAGTGCCTCGATCGCTGCTAGAAGAAATTTTAATGGTGGCGAGTAAAGCGCCATCGGGTACCAACACGCAGCCTTGGAAGGTTTACGTATTACAAGGCCAAACCAAAGATCAATTGTGTGACAAGGTGTGCGCGTTGCATGATGCGATTCGAGATAATCCAAATCGTGCACAAGAATACAAAGAGGCTTATCCTTACTATCCCCAAAAATGGGTTTCACCGTATATCGAAAGAAGACGCGAAAACGGTTGGAGTTTGTACGGTTTGTTGGGCATTGGAAAAGCCGACAAAGACAAAATGCACGCGCAACAACAGCGTAACTATCGTTATTTTGATGCGCCTATTGGTCTTGTTTTTACCATGGATGATGTTATGGAGCGCGGCACATTATTAGATTACGGTATGTTTTTACAAAACATCATGATCGCTGCAAGAGCCAGAGGATTACACACCTGTCCGCAAGCTGCTTGGAATTCATTCGCCAAAATTATTTTGCCGCACATTGGTGCAGCGCCCTCTGAGTTAATGGTTTGTAGCATGGCGTTGGGTTGGAGAGATGAAAGCCACGTCTCGAATCAATTGATCACACCACGCGAAACGGTTGAATCATTTACCCATTGGGTCGGTAAATAATGATTATTACCAGTTTGCTCGATACGGACTTGTACAAGTTCACCATGATGCAAGCCGTCTTGCATCAGTTTCCGGGTGCGCAGGTCTCGTACAAATTCAAGTGTCGCAATCCGGGTATTGAGTTGGCGCCTTTGGTGCAAGAAATTCGAACTGAAATTAAATCGTTGTGCAGTTTGCATTTTCAAGAGGCTGAACTCAAGTGGCTAAGGCAATTGCGTTTTATCAAAAGTGATTTTGTTGATTTTTTGGGCTTGTTTAAACTGAACGAAAAGTATATTCAGGTCAATGCGTTGCATGATGGCCAAATTGATATATCGATCAATGGTCCTTGGTTGCACACCATCTTGTTTGAAATCCCTGTGCTCGCCATTGTTAATGAAGTTTATTTTAGAAACAAACACAAGGTTCCAGACTTTATCGAGGGGCGTCGTCGCCTTGACGAAAAAATGATTCAATTGCAGGCCAACGATTTGTCAGACATCAAAATTGCAGATTATGGAACGCGCAGACGTTTTTCTAAATCATGGCACGAAGAGGTTTTGCGTGTCTTGTCTGAAAAATTAGGCACAAGTTTGCCTCAACGATTTGCAGGAACAAGCAACGCCTTGTTTGCGATGAAATTGGGCCTCACGCCATTGGGAACCATGGCTCACGAATATTTACAAGCGTGTCAAGCATTGGGTCCGCGATTGCGCGACAGTCAAGTGTTTGGATTTGAAACATGGGCGCGTGAATACCGCGGTGATTTGGGAATTGCATTAAGTGATGTCTATGGCATCGAGCCCTTTTTGCGCGACTTCGATATGTATTTTTGTAAATTGTTTGATGGTGCGAGACACGACAGTGGGGATCCATTCAATTGGGGTGAGCGCATGATTGAGCATTACAAAAAAAATCGCGTCGATCCGCTCACCAAAACTTTAATTTTTAGTGATGGTCTAACGATTCCTCGAACGATTGAGTTGTATCATCGATTTGCAGGGCGATGTCAATTGGCCTTTGGTATTGGAACCAACCTTACCAACGATCTTGGATATGAGCCCTTGCAAATTGTGATTAAGATGGTCGAGTGCAATGGACAACCCGTTGCCAAGTTGTCCGACACCCCTTCCAAAAACATGTGCGAAGATCAAAAATACTTGGCCTATTTGAGGCAAGTGTTTGATATTGCACAACCCAATTAAATTTTTTAACCCAACATTTAAAAATCATGATCACTACTCTTCTCATCATTTTCGTAGTTGTTTATGCCGCGATTGCATTGGAGCATCCTTTGGGTGTAAATAAATCAGCCTCTGCGCTGTTGGGCGCTGGAGTTTTATGGACCATTTATTCGGTTGTCACCAACGACCCCACTCGAGTGAGCAGCGAATTGGGCGAATCTCTCATGGGGACCGCGCAAATAGTGTTTTTCCTGATTGGTGCGATGGCAATCGTTGAAGTGGTTGACGCTCACGATGGCTTTGAAGTGATTACCGCGCGTATCAGCACCGAACAACTCAGTAGCTTGATGTGGTTAGTTGGATTCGTGACGTTTTTTCTTTCTTCAATTTTGGACAACTTAACAACAACCATTGTGATGGTTTCTTTGATGAAGAAATTACTGTATCGCCGCGAAGATAGATTGTTTTTTGCAGGACTCATTGTGATTGCTGCCAATGCAGGGGGGGCTTGGACGCCCATTGGCGACGTCACCACCACGATGTTGTGGATTGGTGGACAAATCACGACCGTAGAAATCATGAAGGGATTGTTTATTGCTTCATTGGCCAATCTCATCATCCCATTGTTGGTGGTGGCATGGGGTATGAATGGTCAAATGGTGGTTGCGCCCAAAATCAATGATTCAGATCACAAAAAGATGCCCACTACGGCATTTGAGCGTGCATTGATGTTTTATTTAGGCTTGGGCATTTTAGTCGCTGTACCTATTTTTAAAACACTGACGCATCTGCCACCTTTTATGGGTATTTTGTTAGGTCTCGGGCTTCTTTGGTTGGTCGGCGATTGGATTCATCGTGAAAAGGCAGACGATGACAAGCAACACTTAACGCTGGGTCATGCACTCACACGCATTGACATGAGTTCGATTACTTTCTTTATTGGTATTTTGCTCGCCGTTGCTGTGTTGGAGCACACGCATGTATTGTCATCGATTGCCACTTGGTTGAATGAAACCGTGGGGCGACTCGATTTAATCGTGATGTTGATTGGACTAGTCAGTGCAGTGGTCGATAACGTGCCCTTGGTTGCCGCATCGATGGGTATGTACAGTTTGACCGAATATCCGCCTGATAGTTTTTTGTGGGAATTCATGGCTTACTGTGCGGGAACAGGCGGTTCTATTTTGATTATTGGATCGGCCGCGGGAGTGGCCGCAATGGGCCTGGAAAAAATTGACTTCTTTTGGTATGTCAAAAAAATCACGCCCTATGCCCTCTTGGGTTATTTTGCTGGCGCCATTTTGTACATGATTCAATTCAATTTAACCCACTAACTCATCATCCATTATGAAACCCAAAATCATCGTTGCCAGACCGATTTTTCCTGAAGTGATTTCGCACTTGCAACCATATTTTGAAGTTACGAGCAATCAAGACGATGTGCCGTGGACCGAGCAATCGTGGACGGATCAACTCAGTCAGCAAGATGGCGCATTTACTTTTACAACCGATGTGGTCAATGAAAATATTTTAAAGCATTGCACCAAGCTCAAAATTTGCGCCAATATGGCTGTTGGGTACAACAACTTTGATGTGCCTGCCATGACGCGTTACAAGGTTGTGGCAACCAACACGCCCGATGTATTGACGCAAACCACAGCCGATATGGGGTTTGCATTGCTGATGGCCGCAGCGCGTCGCGTTGCAGAGAGTGAGCATTATTTGCGTGCAGGACAATGGCATCAATGGCGCTTTGATATGTTTGCAGGCGTTGAAGTACATGGATCTACTTTGGGTATTTTGGGAATGGGGCGAATTGGTCAAGCCATTGCACAACGCGGCGCTTTTGGTTTTGGAATGGACGTGATCTACCACAATCGATCACAACTCTCATCCGAGCAAGAGATCGCGTGCAAAGCACGTTATGTCAGCAAACAAGAATTGCTAGAGCAATCCGATCACTTGGTTTTGGTATTGCCTTATTCAAAAGAATCGCATCACGTTATTGGACAAAAAGAATTGCATCAAATGAAACCCACCGCCGTGTTGGTCAATATTGCGCGCGGCGGCATTGTGGACGATGTGGCCTTGGCGCAGGCTTTAAAAGAAAAACGAATTGCGGCCGCAGGGCTTGATGTATATGAGGGGGAGCCTCAAGTCTCGCCCGTATTACTCACGATACCTAACGTGGTGTTGACGCCGCACATCGCCAGTAGCACCGTCAAAACACGCATGGCCATGGCCGTGCTCGCGGCCGACAACTTGATTTCATTTTTCACCATGGGTAAAGCTATCAATCCTCTCAATCCACAAGTATTGAGCCATCAAGCATGAACGCAGAAACATGGATCATGCCCTTGGCTATTGTGGGCGGTTTATTGGCTTATTTGATGGTGATGCGAGGGTCGCAAAAAAAAGACTCGGCCTTTGATCCTGCTCAATTTCAAAGTCTCTTTGAAAAACTCGATCGCATGGAAAAAGAATTGCGATATGAGTTAACAGAAGCTCAGCGAGCAGGTCGTGTGGAGTTGCAGCAAAATTTAGCACAATTTCAAAAGGTACAGGTCGATCAACTAAAATCCATGGGCGACACGCTTTATTTACAGCTTAATACCTTGAGCGAGAGCAATGCAAGACGTATGAGCGAAGTGCGCACCACTTTAGATACACAGTTGCAACAGATGCAACAAACCAATCTCTCCAAATTAGAAGAGATGAGACAAACGGTCGATGAAAAACTGCAAACCACATTAGAGACTCGCCTCAGGGAAAGTTTTAAACAAGTGGCTGAACGATTGGAGCAAGTTCATCAAGGCTTGGGGCAAATGACAACGCTTGCACAAGGCGTTGGTGATTTGCAGCGCGTGCTCTCCAATGTCAAGTCGCGTGGCATTTTTGGTGAAGTGCAACTTGAAGCGTTGCTCGAGCAAGTTCTCACCAACGAACAATACGGCAAACAAGTGGAAACCGTTCCGCGTAGCAATCAACGTGTTGACTTTGCTATTAAGTTGCCAGGACGTTTTGACGATGGTGACTGGGTGTGGTTACCCATTGATGCCAAGTTTCCTAGAGAAGATTACGAGCGCTTGCTTGATGCGCATGATCGCTCAGACACAGTAGCCGCAGAAATATCGGGCAAGGCATTAGAGGCGCGCATTAAGTCTGAAGCCAAAAGCATCGCAGAAAATTATTTGGCACCTCCCCACACCACTGATTTTGCGATTTTGTTTTTGCCCGTTGAGGGTTTGTATGCAGAAGTGTTGCGTCGTCCTGGATTGATGGATTCAATACAACGCGAACATCGCGTCACATTGGCAGGCCCCACCACCTTATTAGCGATTCTCAATAGTTTGCAAATGGGATTTAGAACGCTGGCCTTAGAAAAGCAAGCGTCTGAAGTATGGAAAGTTTTGGGCGCTGTTAAAACCGAATTTGATCGCTACGGTGAGTGGGTTGAAAAAGTGCGCGAACAAGTGCATAAAGCGTCTGATACATTGGATCGTGCCGATACGCGTAGCAAGCAAATGCGTCGTGTCTTAAAAAATATTGAAGCGTTGCCCGACGCGCAAGTTCCCGCTTATTTGCCGCCTGCAGAAGACGGTGTGGCTGAGGAATGAAATCTGAGTTGATCAAAATCATTACGGCGCAAGTGTGTTTGCATGCCACCATGGCAGGAATGCGAATGGCCACGCCTTTGTTGGCATTGCGTGATGGTTACAGTGCAGGCTCTATTGGAATCTTGTTGGCATTGTTTGCGATTATGCAGGTTTTTTTGGCGATTCCATCAGGTCGTTTTGCTGATAAGTATGGTTTAAAACGACCCATTTGGATTGCGGTTGCGATGTCTTCTGTGGGTGCATTACTGGCCTTCATTTGGCCGATTTTTTCTGTGCTGTGTGTCAGTGCATTGCTCACAGGCGGCGCAACGGGTGCTGCCAGTATTGCATTGCAACGTCATGTCGGTCGAAGTGCACAAAACGTCACAGAGTTACGCCAAGTGTTCAGTTGGTTATCGATTGGTCCTGCATTTTCAAATTTTTTAGGCCCACTCGGTGCAGGTTTGTTTATTGATTATTCTGGATTTCAATCGGCATTTATATTCATGACTTTGTTGCCGCTTTTATCGCTGTGGTTTATATCGTCCATCAAAAATTTACCTCCTCAAGAGGTATCTGCTGAAACGCAAAATTTACGCGTCTGGGATTTGCTTAAAAATAAAAATTTACGGCAACTCTTGATTGTGAATTGGTTTTTATCGTCATGCTGGGATGTGCATACTTTTATGGTGCCTGTGATTGGTCACGAATACGGAATCAGCGCATCGGCAACGGGTGCGGTTTTGGGTTCATTTGCCATCACAGCAGCTTTGATTCGTTTTTTATTGCCATGGTTTGCATCGCGCACAACGGAACGAATCGTGATCACAATTTCAATGCTTGGCACGGGTTTTTTTCTGGCTATCTATCCATGGATGTATAACGCATGGCAAATGGGTATGTGCTCCGCCGTCTTAGGTATCTTTTTGGGTGCAGTGCAGCCCATGGTGATGAGTGCCTTGCATCAAATGACACCTGAGGAGAGGCATGGTGAAGCCTTGGGTTTGCGTTTGATGGCCATCAATGCATCGAGTGTGGCTATGCCTATGTTATTTGGTGTGCTCGGAGTGTGGATGGGTGTGGGCAGCGTATTTTGGTTGGTGGCCGCCTATGTCACGATAGGGTCGCATTTTGCGTGGACGCTCAAGGCGCATAAAAATCACGAATAATTTTCCAAGCCTCTTCAATGGTGTCAACATAACTAAAAAGACGCGTGTCATCTTTAGAAATTGCGCCTTCTTCAATCAGCAAATCAAAATCAATGAGTTGTTGCCAATGTTGTGATCCAAATAAAACAATGGGAACAGGCGCAGCTTTTTTGCATTGAATGAGCGTGAGCGTTTCAAATAATTCATCCAAAGTGCCAAAGCCTCCAGGAAACGCAACCAACGCGTGCGCTCGCATCATGAAGTGCATTTTTCTCAAGGCAAAGTAATGAAATTTAAAACTTAATTCGGGCGTGATGTAAGGATTGGGTGTTTGCTCATGGGGTAGTGCAATATTAAAACCTACGCTTTTACCGCCAGCTTCGAATGCGCCTCTGTTGGCCGCTTCCATGATGCCTGGTCCGCCTCCCGTGCAGATATACATGCGCACAGTGGGTTTCATGCTGAGGCATTCTTGCGTCACTAGTTTTGCAAAATCTCTTGCGCGTTCGTAATACACGGCATTGCGTATGAGACGATGGGCTTGTTCAATGGTTTGTGCGTCGCCTTGATTTGTAGCGATTGCCAGTTGTTGTTGCGCGTCTTCTTGGCTGCGATAGCGAGCAGAACCAAACACTACAACTGTTTTTTCAATGCCGTGTTGTTGTAAGGCCAAATCAGGTTTGAGCAACTCCAGTTGAAATCGAATACCACGTGTTTCGCGTCTTAATAAAAACTCAGGGTCGGCAAATGCCAACAGGTTGGCGTCAGCGCTCGGAGGCAAACCCGACGTGTTTGCTTTGAGAGCTTGCCATGCCGCGCTGTACAGCGGGTCTTCGGGGTTAAAAATTGCGTCCATGCCGCGATGTTAACCATAAAAAAACCTCTTGAGCCAATAGGCATCAAGAGGTTGTGGGGATGCGCTTGAATTAAACGCGTTTGCGATATTCGGCTGTGCGTGTATCGATTTCGATGCGATCGCCTTGCGCTACAAAAATAGGAACTTGAACATCAAAGCCGGTAGAAATTTTGGCGGGCTTGAGTACTTTTCCAGATGTGTCACCTTTGACCGCAGGCTCAGTCCAAGTGACTTCGCGCTCCACACTGGTGGGCATCTCAACCGAAATGGCCTTACCATCGTAGAACACGACTTCAAGAGCCATGCCATCTTCTAAATAATTGAGTGCGTCGCCCATGTTGTCGGCTTCGACTTCATATTGGTTGTAATCAGCGTCCATGCATACATACATGGGATCTGCAAAATAAGAATACGTGCATTCTTTTTTGTCCAAAATGACTTGATCCATTTTGTCGTCGGCTTTAAAAACAACTTCAGTTCCAAAGTTGTTGAGTAAACTTTTGAGTTTCATGCGAACGGTTGCCGCATTACGTCCACCCCGCGCGTATTCGGTTTTGAGAACAACCATGGGGTCTTTGCCGTGCATGATGACATTGCCGGCACGAATTTCTTGAGCGATTTTCATAACAAATAAAAAAAAGTAACTGCTGGGCAGCGAAGACCTTTATTTTAACCTTGACTGGGTCGTCCAGTCGATCAGCTGGCTGACGAGGTCTTTTTGGGCCAAAAGTCTTGATTGAATGAATTGAACCCAATCGGCCCATTCTGTAAGGTTTTCGGGGTTTAATGGGGGTATTTGTTGCCCATTCATGGGCTGTAAATCAGCCGTTTTTGGGACGCTATTCCATACGCGATGCGCCTGCCTGACAATCTGTGGGGCATCGAATAAATCCAAAAAAGCCTCTAATTTTTGGATATGGACTGAGTCGTCTTGAGGATAAATCTGCCACAAAAATGGTTTGCCAGCCCATATCGCACGGATCCAAGAGTCTTCTCCGCGCACGCAATTAAAGTCGCAAGCGCGCAGTTGCTCATCGAACATTGCTTGCGTCATCAGGGGCAAAGAGATGATCTGAATGTTATTCAAATCACGGGTGTTGATGTCTTCGATAGCTTTTTGTGCGCGCCCTTGCGTGACATGAAGTTCAATCGATAGGGTCGATTGATTGAGTTGATTGAGCCAAGAATTGAGATGCATGGGCTCATAGCAAAACAAAAAAATCTTCAAAGGTTTGAATGGAGATGAAACAGATGGCGTGATTTGAATGTTTTGTTCTCGTAACACGCCGCCCGTTTGATGGGTGAAGCCAGGATAAAAAAATATTTTTTTTAATCCTTGTGCGGGTCCTCGTAAAACAGGCGACTCCAGTTTGTGCATGCGTTCCACATAAGCCTGGGCAGACAAATATTCCAAATTAATCCAGATGGGCGTTTTTTGCGAAGACTTCATGGCTTCTTTGAATGAATCGGGCAACTCACAACCAAACATTTCAATCACCGTTTGCATGGGGTGAGCATCAGTTGCCATATCCGGATGCGCCAAAGGATCATCGCTCCAAGCCAGCACTTGAATCATGGGGTGACCCAAGGGCGCCATCCACGACAGAGCGCTAGCATCATCAACCCATAAGTGAACGCGATGACCCCGATTAGCCAAATCAGCGCTCAGTCGCCAAGCAACGCCGATATCGCCGAAATTATCGACAACTCGGCAAAAAATATCCCATGAAAAAATGGGTTGTTGATCAATAATTGTCTGGGGCATGATGCAGTTTATACCGCGAGACGGCACAATACGAACATGTACAGTGATTCTCAACCGAACGAACCAGCACCTATTTTTGCCCCCACCCTATTGGCGGAGGTGGCTGCATTACCGTCACTGCCGGGGGTTTATCGATACATGGACGCCAATGAGCAGGTGTTGTATGTCGGCAAGGCCAATAATTTAAAAAAACGAGTGAGCAGTTATTTTCAGCGTGAACACGGCGGTACACGCATTGGGCACATGGTCAGAAAAATAGTGCGCATGGAAACAACGGTGGTGCGCTCTGAAGCCGAGGCGTTGATCTTAGAAAATAATTTAATCAAATCGCTGAAGCCCAAATACAACATCTTGTTTAGGGACGATAAAAGTTATCCCTATTTAAAACTCACACGAGCGATTCAAGAAGTTTCCAAAAGTGTGCAAAACAAACCTTCGCAAGTTCCGCGCGTCGTTTATTACCGCGGTGCTGTCGATAAAAAGCACGATTACTTTGGACCTTACCCCAGTGTTTGGGCGGTGCGTGAAGCAATTCAATTTATTCAAAAAGTATTTAGGCTTCGAACCTGCGAAGACACGATTTATAACAACCGAACTCGCCCTTGTTTATTGTACCAAATTCGTCGTTGCTCGGGCCCTTGTGTTGGAAATATTTCATTAGAAGATTATGCACGTGACGTGCAAAGCGCCACTCGTTTACTCAATGGTGAGACGCACGAAGTTGTCAAAGATTTGGAGTCGCGCATGATGACTCACGCAGAGCAATTGGAGTTTGAACAAGCGGCAGATTTACGCAATCAAATCTCTGCATTGTCAAAAGTGTTGCATCAACAAGCGGTGGATACGGTCGATGATCGCGACGTTGATATCTTGGCCGTCAAAGTTCAGGGCGGTAAAGCCTGCGTGAATCTCGCGATGGTGCGTGGCGGCAGACATTTGGGTGATCGTCCTTATTTCCCTATTCATGTTGATCAAGTTGAACCTGTTGAAGTTTTGCATGCATTCATTTCACAACATTATTTGGAAGTTCCTGTTCCACCTACTTTGATTGCTTCTTATGCGATTGATTCAGAATTAATTTCAGCTTTGGTTGAGCAAAGCGGTATTAGTATCCATGTTGTGCATCAACCGCGTGAGCAACGTCGTGTGTGGTTGGAGATGGCACAACACAACGCCGATTTGCAACTGGCACGATTGTTGGCCGAAGAAGGGTCGCAACAAGCGCGCACGCGCGCATTGATTGACGCGCTCGATTTGGCGCCCGATGATGTGGATGGTTTTTTGGTTGAATGTTTTGATGTGTCGCATACCGCAGGTGAGGCCACGCAAGCATCTTGTGTGGTGTTTCAAAATCACAAAATGCAGTCGGCGCAATACAGACGTTATAACATCGAGGGCATCACGCCAGGCGATGATTACGCGGCGATGCGACAAGTATTGTCGCGTCGATACAGCAAGTTGGCCCAGGCCGTTCAAAATGGCGAAGCAAAATTTCCAGACTTAGTGTTGATTGACGGCGGTAAAGGTCAGGTCAGTGTGACTAAGGATGTATTTGAACAACTGGGTTTAGATTTGTCGCGAATTGTGGGTGTTGAAAAAGGTGAGGGCAGAAAAGTCGGTTTAGAAGAATTGGTATTTGCCGATGGCAGACCCAAAGTTGAACTTGGAAAAGATTCTGCTACCCTCATGTTGATTGCGCAAATTAGAGATGAGGCGCATCGTTTTGCAATCACAGGCATGCGTGCGCGCCGCGCAAAGGTGCGAACAGGTTCGAGCAAACTCGAAGATATTGCAGGCGTAGGTCCCAAAAAACGCGCCAAGTTATTGCAACGCTTTGGTGGTGTGCGGGGTGTGGCCCAAGCCAGTGTTCAAGACTTGTGTACAGTAGAAGGTATTTCCCATGATCTTGCGCAAGCCATTTATATGGCATTGCGTTAAATACACTTAAGACGGGTGAACAACTTTGACAAAAGCACCGCCTTGAAAAATCGCAACTGGATCATTGCTATCAATGACGGGTTGTTTTGCTTCAACCTCTGATCTAAAAATATCTGATGAATCTTTGGCGCGATAACCAATGTGTTTGGCGTGCGTGTTATCCCACCAAGTGGTTTGGTTGTCTGACATGCCGTAGATAATCGAGTGACCCACAATCGGTGCGGTGAGGGCTGCAACTATTAAACGTTCCAAATCGTCAAAACTCAACCAAGTGGCGAGCATGCGTCGATCTTTTGGAAATTCATAAGAAGAGCCAATGCGCAAACTCACGGTTTCTATACCCCATCGATCCCAATAGAGTTGCGCCAAATCTTCTCCAAAGGCTTTTGACAAACCATAAAAGCCATCGGGCTTTGGTGGCATGCGTGTGTTGACCACTTCATCTTGTCGATAAAAACCCGTCACATGATTAGAGCTTGCAAAAACAATACGCTTTACTTTTTGAATGCGTGCAGCTTCATACAAATTAACCATGCCCACAATATTGCTTGCCAAAATAGGATCCCACGGTTGCTCGGTGGATACACCACCCATGTGCACCACGGCGTTGACGTCTTTTAAAAGATCCAGCATTTGTTGCTTGTCTTCAAGTGACGCAATCACCACTTCTTCACCGATCTGTGCTTTGCCAATGTCTTTGCGATGACTCACGCGCAACACATCGCAATAGGCTTTGAGGCGCGGGCGTAAAACTTTTCCTAAATTACCATTGACGCCTGTTAATAACAAACATGGAATTTGAAGAGGAGACGCTGGAGTTTGGAGCATAAAAAACCTATAAAAAAATTAACGAACCATACAAGGCATTTTCGGATTGAATTTCCAGTTAGATATTAAAAATTGCATCGCAATTGCATCGTCTCTCGCACCCAATCCGTGTTTTAAATACAGTTGATGCGCGCGTTCAACCGCTTGCATGTCCAAGGTTACACCGAGCCCTGGCTTTTTGGGAACATCCACATAACCTTCTTTGATTTGCAAAGGCAATTGCGTTAAGAATTGACCGTCTTGCCAAATCCAATGCGTATCGATGGCGGTTACTTTTCCAGGAGCCGCCGCCGCACAGTGTGTGAACATCGCCAGCGACACATCAAAATGATTGTTGGAATGCGATCCCCATGTGAGGTTGTACATCTGGCACAATTGCGCTATGCGCACCGATCCTTGCAAGGTCCAAAAATGTGGATCTGCCAAAGGAATATCAACCGATTGCAATTGAATGCTGTGAGCCATTTCACGCCAATCGGTAGCGACCATATTGGTGGCTGTTGGTAATCCTGTCGCGCGTTTAAATTCTGCCATCACTTCGCGACCCGAATAAACACCTTCAGCACCGCAGGGGTCTTCTGCGTACGCCATAGCTTGTCGGTGATCTTTTAATAAACGAATCGCGTCTTTGAGTAACCATCCACCATTGGGGTCTAAGGTGATTCTTGCTTTTGGAAAATGCTCGTGCAATGCCAAAATAGCTTCGACTTCCTCTTCGCCACGCAACACGCCGCCTTTGAGCTTGAAATCTTGAAAACCATATCGCTCTTGCGTGGCCTGTGCAAGCTTGACGATCGCTTGTGGTGTCATCGCCTCTTCGTGTCGCAAACGAAACCAATCGTTGTCAGATTCGAGTTCACTTTGATAGGGTAGATTGGTTTTTTTTCGATCGGCCACATAAAACAAATAACCCAACATTTGTACACGCTCGCGTTGTTGTCCGTCGCCGAGTAATGCGCACAAGGGTACATGCAAATGCTGTCCTAATAAATCGAGTAACGCACTTTCAACCGCAGTAACCGCATGAATCGCTACGCGCAAATCAAAGGTTTGATTGCCGCGTTCACCGCTATCCAAATCTGCAAAACGCTGACGCATGGTGTTGAGTACATGGTTATAGTTGCCAATCGATTGACCCACGATCCATTGACGCGCATCTTCTAATGCCTTTCGTATTTTTTCACCACCGGGTACTTCGCCGATGCCAGTGTGTCCACTGTTGTCGGTGATGATGACCAAGTTGCGTGTAAAAAATGGCCCGTGCGCGCCGCTCAAGTTCATGAGCATTCCATCGTGTCCTGCGACAGGAATGACTTGCATGTGGGTTGCAATCGGTGTGGAGTGAGAGGGTGTTTTCATGTTTGGATTTTCTTTGTGCATATGCTACATCCGCTAATTAGGTGAGCAATGAGTATGAAAGTATTGATTGTCGGGTTTACCCTCGGTGGATGGTGATTTTGGGTGACTAATATCAGTTGTTTTAAACATCATAAGCATGGAGAAAGTTATGAAATTCAAACTCACGTTGATTGCAATGCTCACTGGTTGTCTAGCAATGGGCGCACAAGCCATCGAGTTTCGCTCTGCGGATACACACAATGCAGACGATTACCCAACGGTTGTTGCGGTTAAGCACATGAGCGAAGTTCTTGAAAAAATGAGTGGTGGCAAACACAAAATCAAAGTGTTTAATAAAGCCGCCTTGGGTCAAGAAAAAGAAACCATCGATCAAGTTAAAATTGGCGCACTCGATTTCACACGTGTGAATGTAGGTCCCATGAATGGTATTTGCCCCATGACGCAAGTACCCACCATGCCATTTTTATTCAGATCAGTGGATCACATGCGTCACGCGCTTGATGGCCCCGCTGGAGAAGAAATTTTAAAGAGCTGTGAGTCAGCAGGTTTTGTTGGCCTGGCTTTTTATGACAGCGGCGCACGTTCCATTTATGCCAAAAAAGCGATTAAAACAGTGGCTGATGCCAAGGGTTTAAAAATTCGTGTTCAGCAATCAGATTTATGGGTGGCATTAGTCACTGCAATGGGTGCGAATGCAACGCCGATGCCTTATGGTGAAGTTTATACAGGCCTCAAAACAGGTTTGATTGATGCTGCTGAAAACAACATCCCTTCATTTGATACAGCCAAGCACGTTGAGGCAGTCAAGATTTATTCAAAAACAGAGCACTCGATGGCGCCCGAAATTTTGGTCATGTCAAAAGTTATTTGGGATAAGCTGCCTAAGGCTGAGCAAGACATAGTTCGCGCAGCTGCCAAAGAATCGGTCACTTTCCAGCGAAAAAAATGGGACGAACAAGAAGCCAAATCATTGGCCAACGTCAAAGCCGCTGGCGCTGAAATTGTCGAAGTCGACAAGCGATCTTTTCAAGCCGTCATGGGCCCTGTTTACGATAAATTCATGACTACCGCTGATATGAAGCGTTTGGTGAAGGTTGTGCAAGACACCAAATAAGTAGCGAATGTTTACACGCTTTTGCGCCGCCGTCTCCAAACTGAGTTTGGTTTTGGCGGTTATTGGTTTATTGGCTGTCGTTGTGTGTGTTCAGTGGCAAGTATTTGGCCGCTACGTTCTCAATGACACACCTACTTGGGCTGAATCCCTGGCGATGTTGATTGTTTTATTTGTCACCGCATTCGGCTTGGGTGTGGGTGTGCGTGATGCAGGTCATATCGGATTGGAATCCTTGGTTGTTTTATTGCCCGACCAATGGCGTCATCGCATTGAAATTTTAATTCACGTACTAGTTGGTATTTTTGGATTTTTAATGATTCAAGGTGGATGGTTGTGGGCTAGCGCCAAATGGAATGAAAAAAAACCGATGCTGCCCGTGCCTGATGGGATTGATTATGTTCCTGTGATCATTGCTGGTTGTTTGATTCTTTTATTTTCGATTGAACACGTGATTGCTTCATTGCGCGGTGAAGTGGTGGAGCCTTCATGGAATTAACTGTATTGGGTGTGTCTTTCACACTCTTGCTTTTGTTGGGCGTGCCTGTTGCATTTGCAATTGGCTTGTCTTCTGTGGTCACCATCGTCGCTTCAGGTTTACCCATCGCAGTAGTGTTTCAAAAAATGGTCGGTGGCATGCAAGTGTTTTCATTTCTTGCGATTCCATTTTTTGTGTTTGCGGGCGAGCTCATGCTGTATGGCGGCATTGCCGAACGCATTGTGCGATTTGCAAATAGTTTGGTGGGGCACGTACGCGGTGGCTTGGGTATGAGCAATGTCTTGGGTTGTACTATTTTTGGTGGTATTGCAGGCTCTCCATTGGCCGATGTATCGGCGATTGGTTCGGTCATGATTCCACTCATGAAAAAAGAAGGCTACGACGCAGACTATGCGGTCAACGTCACCACCCATGCTGCGTTGGTTGGCGCCATCATGCCCACATCGCACAACCTCATCATCTTCACATTGGCAACATCTGGCATTGCATCGGTGAGTATTTTGGGATTGATCTTGGCAGGATTGGTACCCGCCATTATTTTGACCTTATGCAATTTGGCTGCCGCGTATTGGGTGGCCGTTAAAAGAGGTTATCCCACGCACGGAGAATTCAAAGGATGGGGTGAAGTGTTATCTGCATTCACCGCATCACTGCCAGGCTTGTTGGTCATCGTCATTATTTTGGGTGGCATATTGTCAGGCGCATTCACTGCCACGGAGTCAGCGTCAATTGCTGTTGCATGGGCCTTGTTCATCACCGCATTGGTTTACAAATCTCTCACCTGGTATAACTTCATCAAAGCGTGTGCAAAAGCATGCAAGACCACGGGTGTGGTGTTGTTGTTGATCGGTATCTCGAGTGCGTTTGGTTATTTCATGGCCTTATACGAAGTGCCGCAAAAAACAGGTGATTTAATGAAGATGGTGAGCGATACGCCATGGGTCATCTTTTTAATGATTAATGTGTTGTTGTTTATCTTGGGAACGTTTTTAGATATGGCGGCCACTATTTTGATATGTACGCCTATTTTTATGCCTATTGCGATGCAGTTTGGCATGGACCCCTTGCAGTTTGGTATTTTGATGTTGATCAATTGCGCATTGGGATTGAATACACCGCCTGTGGGTACTGTTCAGTTTGTGGGTTGTGCAATCGGTGAAATATCGGTGGGACAAGTAATGCGAACGATCGCGCCTTTCTATGGTGCTTTAGGTATGTGCTTGTTATTGGTTACTTATGTGCCAGCATTCTCTCTGTGGCTTCCTAATTTGATGAAGTGATTATTTAATAATGGCAGATGTAATCCCACGTGTGATTCGAATGCATGCCAGCGACAATGTAGCGATTGTTGCAAACGATGGTGGCTTGCCTGCGCAAATATCGATTATTGGTTTTGATCAATCAGACCCAATTACATTGATTCAAAAAATTCCTCAAGGACATAAAGTATCTTTAAAAAATATCGCTACAGGCGATGCAATTAAACGATACAACGTCATCATTGGTTGCGCAAAAGAAAATATTCCAATGGGTGCTTGGGTACACGAAAAATTATTGGAGATGCCCAAGGCGAAAAAATTCAATGATTTGCCGATGGCAACGCAAAAAGCGCCGACAACAGTGCCGCTAGAAGGCTACACCTTTCAAGGTTATCGCAACGCCGATGGGTCGGTGGGTACGCGAAATATTTTGGCGATCACCACAACAGTGCAATGCGTGGCGGGTGTGGTATCACATGCGGTTGAAAAAATCAAAAAAGATTTATTAGTACTTTATCCCAATGTCGATGATGTTGTGGGCTTAGAGCACAGTTATGGTTGTGGTGTGGCTATCGATGCGCCCGATGCCATCATTCCGATACGCACCTTGCGACACATCAGCAGCAATCCTAATTTTGGTGGTGAAATGATGGTGGTGAGTTTGGGGTGTGAAAAATTACAACCCGACCGTTTGTTGCCAC
>Ga0114978_10000179_pt1 | contig 52668 bp, 53 predicted proteins | sample S_140212_EF_Meta_FD_87027 | JGI IMG/M metagenome (GOLD analysis project Ga0114978, IMG submission 87027) | Freshwater microbial communities from Lake Simoncouche, Canada to study carbon cycling - S_140212_EF_MetaG | ecosystem: Environmental > Aquatic > Freshwater > Lake | place: Lake...
ACGGCCGCCGAAGTGCTCAACCGAATTACGCCGGCAGAAATTTCTGATCCGCAAGAGGTGATTGCGCGCGCCCTGGCCCTGAGCCAGGAGCTGGGCACCACGATTGCGCCAGGCTTTGAGGCACTGGTGTTCAAGGCATCGCGCGGGATTGAGGATATTTACGAGCTGACCTACATCCGCAAGGACGGCAGCCGCTTCCCGGCGGTGGTGTCGGTCACGGCGCTGCGCGACGCCGACAAAGTGATCATTGGCTACCTCTTGATCGGCACGGACAACACGGCGCGCAAACAGGTAGAGGCCGAGCAAAAAAAGCTGGATCAGCGCTTGCGCGACCAGCAGTTCTACACGCGCTCCCTCATTGAGTCCAACATCGACGCGCTGATGACCACCGATCCGTCGGGCATCATCACGGACGTTAACAAAGAGATGGAGGCGCTCACCGGATGCACCCGCGACGAATTGATTGGTGCGCCGTTCAAGAGCTACTTCACTGACCCCGAGCGGGCCGAAGCGGGCATCAAGCGGGTATTGAGCGAAAAAAAGGTCACCAACTACGAGCTCACTGCATGTGCCCGCGACGGCAAGAAGACGGTGGTGTCTTACAACGCGACCACCTTCTATGACCGCGACCGGACATTGCAAGGCGTGTTCGCCGCGGCGCGTGATGTCACAGAGCGCAAACGTTTCGAGCAGGCCTTGCAGGAAACCAACGTGGAACTGGAGAGCGCCAAATCGGCCGCAGAAAAAGCCAACCTAGCGAAATCGGATTTTCTGTCGGGCATGAGCCATGAGCTGCGTTCGCCGCTCAATGCCATCCTCGGTTTCGCGCAGTTGATGGAATCAGCCTCGCCGCTGCCCACGGATTCACAGAAAGAAAGCATTGGGCAGATTCTTCAGGCGGGCTGGCATTTGCTCAACCTGATCAACGAGATTCTTGACCTTGCAGTGATTGAAGCGGGCAAAGTAACACTGTCACTTGAACCCGTATCGCTGGCCGAAGTCATGTCCGAATGCCAGGCCATGGTGGAGGCTCAGGCGCAGCAGCGCGGCATTCGCATGACTTTCCCCAGCTTCGATCAAGCCTGCTTTGTCTGGGCCGACCGCACGCGTTTGAAGCAAGTCTTCATCAACCTGCTCTCTAACGCCATTAAGTACAACCAAGCGCATGGCACGGTAACTGTGCAATGCACGGCCCTGGCACCGGAGCGCATGCGCATCAGCGTCACGGACACCGGCGAAGGATTGGAGCCCGAAAAACTCGCTCAACTTTTCCAGCCCTTCAATCGCCTGGGCCAAGAGGCCGGTGGCGTGGCGGGCACAGGAATCGGCCTGGTGGTGACCAAGCAACTGGCCGAGCAGATGGACGGGGTTCTTGGCGTAGAGAGCACGGTCGGCACCGGAAGCGCGTTTTGGATCGAATTGCGCTCAACCGCCGCGCCTGAGCTCTCTTCAGGCCATAGCGAGCTCGATGCGCCCATGCAGCACAAAAAAACGCCCAACGCCCGCCAGCGCACCCTGCTCTACATAGAGGACAACCCGGCAAACATGCGATTGATTGAAGAACTCATCGCACGCCGCGCGGACATCCGCTTGCTGACCGCGGTCAACGGAACGGCGGGCATTGAGCTGGCGCAAGCAAATGCGCCCGACATGATTTTGCTCGACATCAACTTGCCAGGCATCAGCGGCATTGAAGTGCTGAAAATCTTGCGCGAAGACCCTGCAACCGCGCACATACCCGTAGTCGCCCTGAGCGCCAACGCCATGCTGCGGGACATCGAATTGGGCATGGAGCTTGGTTTTTTCCGCTACCTAACCAAGCCCATTAAGGTAGAAAATTTCATGGCAACCTTGGACGTGGCACTGGAATTTTCCCAGAACGCGGCAGGTGCTTTGCAGCCTGAGCACCCTGAAGCCTAATGTAGAAAACTTGCACGAAAGGAAGCAATTTCAAGTGATAAATGCAGCTGACATTTTGAAGGCCAATCTTCTGATCGTGGACGACCAAGCGGCCAACGTGCTGCTGCTCGAGCGCGTGTTGCGCGGCGCAGGCTACCTTTGCGTTACCTCAACGCAAAACCCGCTCGAAGTCTGCGAACTGCACCGCCAAAACCACTACGACCTCATCTTGCTTGACCTCCAGATGCCCGGACTGGACGGATTTCGGGTGATGGAAGGCCTGCACGAAATCGAAGCAGGAGGCTATTTGCCCGTTCTTGTCATCACCGCTCAACCGGCTGAAAAGCTGCGCGCATTGAAAGCGGGCGCAAAAGATTTCGTCAGCAAACCGTTTGATCTTGCCGAGGTGCTTGCCCGTGTTCACAACCTGCTGGAGGTGCGCCTTTTGCATTTGGAGACAAAGAAACTCTACGAGCAAGTGCTGGCAGAGCAAAAAGTATCGGAGCGGCTGCTGCACAACGTGCTGCCACACGCCATTGCCGAACGTTTGAAAGGCCGACCTGAAATCATGGTCGATGATTTCACGGAAGTCATTGCCGACAGCTTTCCCGAGGTCACCGTGCTGTTTGCCGACATCGTGGGTTTTACGAAATTTTCCGAAGGGGTAAGCGCTGAGGTCATGGTGGACGTGCTCAACGACATCTTCACCCGCTTTGACAGCATTACCGACCATCGCGGCCTAGAGAAGATCAAGACCATTGGCGACTCCTACATGGCAGCATCCGGGTTGCCAATACAGGTTGCAGATCACGCCCAACGTGCGGCCCACATGGCTTTAGACATGCTCGAAGTCATGATTCGCTTCAATGCGCAAAGCCCCTACCAATTGGAAATTCGCATTGGAATGAGCACGGGCGCGGCCGTGGCTGGCGTCATCGGCAAGCGCAAATTTCTCTACGACCTGTGGGGCGACGTGGTGAACACGGCCAGCCGCATGGAGTCGCACGGCGTTGCCGGGCGAATTCAGATGACCGATGCGACGCGCCAGGCGCTGGGGCATCTGTTTCTTGTTGAGAGACGCGGCGCCATTGAAGTCCCGGGCAAGGGCGAAATGAATACTTGGTTTTTAAATGGGCGAAGCACGTCAGCGCTTGCGCAGCCACTGGCCTGGCCCACTCCTTAAGAGGCTGGCGCCTTCCTATCTCGGTCACTGCCCGAAATTAGTAAGTGGCAAATGGAAAATGGCAACTCAGGGCCGCTATTTGGCGCCGCTGGCGTGCGTGCAGACCAAAAAAAGGCCGCTCAAGAGCGGCCTTTTCGCTTGCAGTTGAGAAGGATTACTTCGCGCCGGGCACCTTGCCTTCCACGCCCTTGACGTAGAAGTTCACGCCGCTCAAGAACTTGTCGTCAGCGACTTCGTCTTTCTTAAGCAAAGTCTTGCCGGTGTTGTCCAGCAGGGGGCCCTTCCAGATGGAGAAGCTTCCGTCTTTCAGGCCGGCCTTGACTTCGTCCACCTTGGCTTTGGTCTCGGCTGGCACATCTTCGGCAATCGACACCAGGTCAATCGCGCCTTCTTTCACGCCCCACCACACGCCGCCCGTGGTCCAGGTGCCTTCCAGGGCGTCCTTGGTGGCCTTGATGTAGTACGGAGTCCAGTTGATAACGGCTGAAGCCAGGTGGGCTTTAGGGCCGTATGCGGTCATATTCGAATCCCAACCGAAGGCGCGCTTGCCCTTGTCCTGGGCGGTTTTAAGCACAGCCGGAGAGTCGGTGTTCTGGAACAGCACGTCCGCACCGCCGTTGATCAGGCTGGTGGCCGCTTCGGTTTCTTTGGGTGGGTTAAACCACTCGTTGACCCACACCACTTTGGTCTTGATCTTGGGGTTGCTGGTTTGAGCGCCCAGGGTGAAGCTGTTGATGTTGCGGATAACTTCGGGAATTGGCACCGAAGCCACCACGCCCAGCGTGCCGGTCTTAGTCATCTTGCCTGCGATCACGCCGGCCATGTACGCGCCTTCGTAGGTGCGGCTGTCGTAAGTGCGCATGTTGTCGGCAGCTTTGTATCCGGTGGCGTGCTCAAACTTGACGTCCTTGAAATCGGGGGCCACTTTGAGCATGGTTTCCATGTAACCAAAGGTGGTGCCGAAAATCAGCTTGTTGCCTTGGGTGGCCATGTCGCGGATGACGCGCTCAGCGTCTGCGGACTCTGGCACGTTTTCAACAAAGGAGGTCTGGATCTTGTCACCAAACTCTTTTTCCAGCGCCTTGCGGGCGTTGTCGTGGGCAAAAGTCCAACCGCCGTCGCCGACGGGGCCGACATAAGCAAACGCGATCTTTAGTGGCTCGGACTTGGCGGGCGCTGAGACAGACGCTGCGGGCGCGGCTGCAGGCGCTGACGCTTCTTCTTTTTTTCCGCAGCCCACCAAGGCGGCAGCTGCCACGGCGGTCAGCGCTGCGAGTTTGAGCAGCGAACGTTTTTGCACATCTGTCATTTCATTTCCTTTGTTAAAGAGGGAGGTCAGCGGTAAAAATCAGGATCCAGGGTAAAACGGTTTCCCGATGGACGCGGGCATATTAATCCGAATCCAGGCCGGATTGCGCGAAATCAGCGCCAAAACTACGATGGTGGCGACATAGGGCAACATGCTCAGCACCTGGCTAGGCACGTCCACCCCGATGCCTTGCAGGTGGAATTGCAGCATAGTCACACCACCAAACAGATAGGCGCCCAGCAGCACGCGCGCGGGCCGCCAAGTGGCAAAAGTGGTGAGCGCCAGCGCAATCCAGCCCTTGCCCGCCACCATGCCCTCGACCCACAGCGGCGTATAAATAATGGAGATATAGGCACCCGCCAGGCCGCACAGCGCGCCGCCCGCCAACACGGCACCAAAACGGATCCAGCGCACCGGGTAACCCAGCGCATGCGCCGACTCGGGCCGCTCGCCCACGCTGCGCAGCAACAGCCCGGCGCGGGTGCGGTACAGCCACCACACCAGCGCTGCGGCAAACAACACGGTCAAGTACACCAGCGGATGGTGTTTGAACAGCGCCGAGCCCAAAAACGGGATGTCCGACAGGCCCGGAATGGCAAAACTCGCGCGTTCGGGCATTTTTTTCTGCACATAGCTCACCCCGGCAAAGGCCGAGAAGCCCGCGCCAAACAGGCTCAGCGCCAGGCCCGTGGCGTATTGGTTGGTATTGAGCCAAATGACGAGCGCGCCAAAAATGGCGGCCATCACCGCGCCGGCCAGCATGCCCGCCGCAAAACCCAGGGTGTCGCTGCCGGTGTGGACCACCGCTGCAAACCCAGCGATTGCCGCACACAGCATCATGCCTTCGGCACCCAGGTTGACGATGCCGGCCTTTTCGTTGATCAACAAGCCCATGGAGGCAATGGCCAGCACAGTGCCGGCGTTCAAGGTGGCGGCAATCAGGAGCGCGTAGGGTTCCATGGACTTGGGCGCTCCTTAAAGCGTGGCAACAGTGCGCGCCTGGCGCACCAAACGGTAATTGACCAGGGTGTCGCAGGCCAGCAGGGTGAACAAAAGCAAGCCCTGGAACACGCCGGTGAGCGACTTGGGCAGCCCCAGGCGCGACTGCGCGAGCTCGCCACCAATGTAAAACATGCTCATCAAGAGGCTGGAAAACACCAAGCCCACTGGGTGCAGGCGCCCCACATAGGCCACGATGATGGCGGCAAAGCCGTAACCAGCTGGCACATAAGGCGTGAGCTGGCCAATCGGCCCAGCCACTTCCAAGCCACCGGCCAGGCCGGCCAGACCGCCCGATACCAATAGCGCCGTCCACAGCGCCTGGCGCGAAGAAAAACCAGCATAGCGCGCCGCCGCCGGGGCCAAGCCGCCCACCTGCTGCGCAAAACCGGCCCGCGTGCGGAACAAAAACACCCACACCGCGCCCACACCAGCCAGCGCAAAAAGCACGCCAATGGTCATGCGCGAACCGGCAAACAGCTTGGGGATGCGGGTGGCGGCTTCAAAGGTTTGGGTTTGCGGAAAGTTGTATCCATTGGGGTCTTTCCAGGGGCCGTACACCAACAGGCCCAGCACCTGCACCGCCACATAAACCATCATCAGGCTGACCAAGATCTCGTTGGCGTTAAAGCGGTCGCGCAACAGCGCAGTCATACCTGCCCACAACATGCCACCCAGCACACCGGCCAATATGACCGGCACCACAATCCAGCCGCCGGTGGATTTGTCCGCCAAAAGGGCCACGCCGCTGGCCGCCACCGCGCCAAGGATGTACTGACCTTCGGCGCCGATGTTCCACACATTGGAGCGGAACGACACCGCCAGCCCCAAAGCAATTAGCAAGAGCGGCGTGGCCTTGACCACCAGTTCGCCTAGCGCGTAGCCGCTTTTGATGGGCTCCCAAAAGAAGATCTGCAGCCCGCGCACCGGGTCTTTGCCCAAAAGCTTGAACAGCACCAGACCAATCAGCACGGTAAGTGCCAGCGCCAACACGGGCGAGGCAAAAGTCCACAGCTTTGATGGCTGGGGCCGAACCTGGAGTTTGAAACCGGTCACGCTGCGCTCCACAAACCGCTCATCCATTGACCGACCTGTTCCACCGTGGCCCGCGCCGTCGCCACCGTGGGCGAGAGCTTGCCGTGGGCAATCACATGCATGCGGTCGCAGATCTCAAAGAGCTCGTCGAGCTCCTCGCTGACCACCAGCACCGCGCAACCGGCGTCGCGCAGCGCCAAAATCGCCCCCCTAATTTGCGCCGCCGCGCCCACATCCACGCCCCAAGTGGGTTGTGAGACGATAAACAGCCTGGGCTGGGCGTCAATCTCGCGCCCGACAATAAATTTTTGCAAGTTGCCGCCTGAGAGCGAGCGCGCCGCAGCCCCCGGACCATTGGCCTTGACGCCAAAGCGCTCCATGATGCGCCGGGCCTGTGCGTCGAGTTGCGCCATCTGCAACCAGCCGCCCAGAAAGCCGGGGGCGGCGATGGCCTCATGGCGCGTGAGCAACAGGTTTTGCGCCAGGCTCAGCGTGGGCACGGCGCCGCGGCCCAAGCGCTCTTCGGGCACAAAGTGCAGGCCGAGCTTGCGACGCGCACCCGGATGCAGGGCCGCCACATCGTGCGCGCCCATGGTGATGCTGCCCGCCGGTGCGCGGCAGTCTTCTCCCGACAAGGCGTAGAGCAGTTCTTTTTGCCCGTTGCCCGACACGCCAGCAATCCCCACCACCTCGCCCGCGTGCACCTGCAGGTCAATGCCTTGCAGGTCTACGCCAAACTGGTCTTCGCGCGCCAAGTTCAGGCCACTCACCCGCAAACGGGACTCGCCCAGCGCCCGCGTGTTGTGCACCAACTTAGGCGGCTCGCTGCCGATCATGAGGCGCGACAGAGACGCATTGGACTCGTCGGCCGGGTTGCACACGCCGGTAACCTTGCCCCCACGCAACACGGTGCAGGCATTGCACAGCGCGCGGATCTCGTGCAGCTTGTGGCTGATGTACAAAATGCTGCAGCCCTCGGCAGCCAGCTGCTTGAGCACCACAAACAGTTTTTCCACCGCCTGGGGCGTGAGCACCGAGGTGGGTTCGTCCAAGATAAGCAACTGCGGGTTAGTCAAGAGCGCGCGGATGATTTCCACCCGCTGCATTTCGCCCACGCCCAGGGTGTGGACCGGGCGCTCGGGGTCGATGTCCAGGCCGTACTGCGCGGCTTTTTGGCTAATGCTGCGGGTCACCTGGTCCAGGCTCAGGTTTTTGTCCAGACCGAGCCAGACGTTTTCTGCCACCGTGATGGTGTCAAACAAATTGAAATGCTGAAACACCATGCTGATGCCCAGCGCACGTGCTTCTTTGGGGTTGCGGATGTGGGCCAGCTGGCCGTTGAATGCTATCTGGCCTGCGTCGGGCTTGACCGAGCCGTAAATGATCTTCATCAGCGTGGACTTGCCTGCGCCGTTTTCACCCAAGACCGCGTGGATTTGGCCGGGCAACACCGTCAGCGCCACATCGCTATTGGCGATGACGCCCGGGTAGGCCTTGGTGATACCGGTGAGTTGAAGACGGGGAGCGATCATGCGGTTTTTGGAGGGGCAAACGCTGCTTCGGGTTACCGGCTTTGGATGACTGCGTATGCTAACGGCTTGCGTGGCATGGGTAAGACCTGATTTACCCTTGCACCAAACTGAGGCACAAAGGACGCGTTTGATGGACACACAAGCAATTAGCAAGCCCATTCGTTTTATCAGGGGTGGCACGGTGCATACGCTGGCGCAGGTGGCGCCCACACGCACCCTGCTCGAGGTGCTACGAGAAGACCTGCATTGCACCGGTACCAAAGAAGGCTGTGGCGAAGGCGACTGCGGCGCCTGCACCGTGGTGGTGGGCGAGCTGCGCCATGGACGCTTGCGAACCCGTGCCGTCAACAGTTGCATCAGGCTGGCGCATTCGGTGGACGGCATGGCGCTGTGGACGGTGGAAGACCTGGCCGCAGCGGACGGCAGCCTGCATCCGGCACAGGCGGCCATGGTCACCTGCCACGGCTCGCAATGCGGTTTTTGCACGCCGGGCTTTGTGATGAGCCTGGCGGCGCTGGCAGAACAACACCCCAAACGCACCATCAGCCGCGAAGTGGCGGCCCAAGCGCTGTCGGGCAATCTGTGCCGCTGCACCGGCTACCGCCCAATTCTGGACGCCGCCCAGGCCATGGTCGACTTGCCGCATCAGAGCCTGGACACCCCGCAAGTACGCACCGGCCTGCGCGCACTGGCCCAAGTGGCGCAGGCTGAAGCCGCCGCGCTGGCACTCCGCCAACCCGCAGCCCAACACGCCCGAAAGCCTGCTGCGAGCGCCTACGCCGCACCCACCGACTTGGCCACCCTGCTGGCCCTGCGCCAAGCGCACCCCGATGCCCAAGTGGTGGCCGGTTGCACCGATGTCGGTCTGTGGATCACCAAGCAGCACCGCGACTTTGCCCAGGCGCTGGACGTGACGCGCGTGGAAGAACTGCGCCAGATTGAGCACTACGCACACCACATCGCCATAGGCGCAGCGGTGAATCTGGCGGATGCCTTTGCCGCCTTGGTGGCGCAGCGCCCGCAATTGCAAAGTTTTGCCCAGCGCTTTGCCGGCCTGACGGTGCGCAACGCGGGCACGTTGGGCGGCAATGTGGCCAACGGCTCACCGATAGGCGACTCCATGCCGCTGCTGATTGCCCTGGGCGCGCACCTAGTACTGGCCAGCGCCAGCGGCTACCGCGAAATGCCGCTGGAGGACTTCTACCTCGCCTACCGCACCACTGCGCTGCACGCCGATGAAATCGTGGGCTGGATCACCGTGCCCAAACCCTTGGCCGCGCCGCGCCGCCGCAGCAAAAAAAGCGTTGCCAGCGGCGAGTTCTGCCGGGTTTACAAAATCTCCAAGCGCCATGAGGACGACATCTCCGCCGTTTGCCTGGCGCTGCAACTGCGCTTGGACAAGGGCCAGGTAGTCGACGCGTCGATTGGCGCCGGTGGCGTAGCCGCCACGCCCGTGCGTGCCCGCGCCACCGAAGCCGCACTGCGGGGCCAGCCCTGGAACGCAGACACGGTGCGTGCCGCCATGGCCACGCTGCGCGCCGAATTCGCGCCTATTTCGGACATGCGCGCCAGCAGCGCCTACCGCCGCGAGGTACTGGGCAACCTGCTGTGGCGCTATTGGCTGGAGAGCCAAGGCAACACCACCACCGACTTGCAAAGCCTGACCCTGGAAGGGCCACAGCCATGAACAACGCCGCACCCGCAAAGCCCCGCAAGGCTGCAAAAACCGGCTCGCTCGGCAAGTCCCCCGCCGAAGCGCCATCGGTGGCCCCCAGCACCCCGGCCAGTGGTCGCACCATCGCCCACGAGAGCGCACTGGCCCAGGTGGCCGGTGCCGCCACCTACATCGACGACATGCCCGAGCTGCGCGGCACGCTGCACGCCGCGCCTATTTTGTCCACCCAGGCGCACGGCCACTTGCGCGGCGTGGACGCCACAGCGGCGCTGGCGATGCCGGGCGTGGTGGGCGTGGTCTTGAGCGGCGATATTCCGGGCGACCGCATGCTGGCCGCGTTTGCGGGTGACGAGCCGGTGTTTGCCATCGACTCGGTGCAGCACGTGGGCCAGGTGGTTGGCCTGGTGGTCGCGAAAACCGTGATGCAAGCGCGCCGCGCCGCGCGCAAGGTGGCGCTGCACATCGACGCCCTGCCCGCCATCCTGACGGTGCACGACGCCCTGGCCGCGCAAAGCTATGTGCTGCCGCCGGTGCACGTGCGCCGGGGCGATGTGCAAAAGGGCATGGCAAAGGCCGCACACACCTTGCATGGCACCCTGGAAGTGGGCGGGCAAGAACACTTTTACCTGGAGGGCCAGGTGGCCTACGCCGTGCCGCACGCGCAGGGCCAATGGTCGGTGTACAGCAGCACCCAGCACCCCGGCGAGGTGCAGCACTGGGTGGCGCATGCGCTGGGCCTGCACAACCACGCGGTGCGGGTGGAGTGTCGGCGCATGGGCGGCGGCTTTGGCGGCAAAGAGACCCAGGCCGGCCACGTGGCGGTGTGGGCGGCCGTGGCGGCGCACAAGTTCAAGGCGCCGGTCAAGCTGCGCCTGGACCGCGACGACGACTTCATGGTCACCGGCAAGCGCCACCCCTTTGCCTACGAATACACCGCCGGTTTTGACGCCACCGGGCGCCTGACCGCGCTGGACTTGATGATGGCGGCCAACTGCGGCTTTAGCGCCGACCTCTCCGGCCCGGTGGCCGACCGCGCGGTGTTCCACAGCGATAACGCCTACTTTTTGGAAAACGTGGCGATTGCCTCCTACCGCTGCAAAACCAATACCCAAAGCCACACCGCGTTTCGCGGCTTCGGCGGGCCACAGGGCATGGTGGTGATAGAGACTATTCTGGGCGACATTGCACGCCATCTGGGCCTGGACGCGCTGGATGTGCGTATGCGCAATCTTTACAGCGACGAGGCACTGGCGGGCCAAGGAAGCGGCGGCCCCCACGCCGTGCTGCGCCGCGACACCACGCATTACCAAATGAAAGTGGAAGACAACATCTTGGCACCCCTGCTGATCACGCTGGAAGCCACGTCCGACTACCGCCAGCGCCGCGCCGAGATCGCCGCCTGGAACGCAAGCAGCCCGGTGCTCAAGCGTGGCTTGGCGATCACGCCCGTCAAATTTGGCATCAGCTTTACCGCCACCTTGTTCAACCAGGCCGGGGCCTTGGTGCATGTGTATTTGGACGGCAGCGTGCGCATCCACCACGGCGGCACCGAGATGGGCCAAGGGCTGCACACCAAGGTGACGCAAATCGTGGCGGACGTGCTGGGCGTGCCTTTCGAGCGCGTGTTGTGCAGCGCCAGCGACACCAGCGCCATCCCCAACGCATCGGCCACGGCAGCGTCAGCGGGCACCGACCTCAATGGTCGCGCTGCCCAGTTTGCCGCCGCCCAGGTGCGCGACAACCTGGCAGCTTTTGTCTGCGGTCTGGACGGCTGTGGTGCCGGGGCCATTCAATTCCGCGCGGGGCAGGTCATCTCGCCCACCGCCACACGCAGCTTTGACGCGGTGGTGCAAATGGCCTACGCCAACCGCATCCAGCTTTGGAGCGACGGCTTTTACCGCACGCCCAAAATCCACTACGACAAAACCACGCTCACCGGCCGGCCCTTTTACTACTTCGCCTACGGCGCGGCCTGCACCGAAGTGGCGATCGACACGCTCACCGGCGAGAACCGGGTGCTCAAGGTCGACATCCTGCACGACGTGGGGCGCAGCATCAACCCGGGGCTGGACATTGGGCAGATTGAAGGCGGCTTTGTGCAAGGCATGGGCTGGCTCACCACCGAGCAACTGGTCTGGAACGACAAAGGCGTGCTGTCCACCCACGCCCCCAGCACCTACAAAATCCCCACCGCAGGCGACGTGCCCGCGCACTTCAAGGTCGATTTGTGGCCCGAGCCGAACCGCGAGGACAACGTGTTTGGCTCCAAAGCCGTGGGCGAGCCGCCTTTCATGCTGGCGATCAGCGTGTTTGAAGCCTTGCGCGACGCGGTGGCGCAGGCGCATCGCGTTGGCCTTGAGGGTGTGGCGCCCGGCCCGGTGCACCTGAACGCGCCGGCAACCGCAGAAAACGTGCTGTGGGCAGTGCAGCGCTAAGCCAGCCACTGGCCATGCAGATAAGCCCCGCACTGCTCAAGCAGATTGAAGACCAGCGCCTGAGCAGCACCGAAGTCGGCGCGCAAATGCAGGCCGCCGTGCAAGCCATCGCCGCCCAACTGGGCTTGAGCCTGCGCGCCCCGCCGCCCTGGCCCACCACTTGTTGCGGTCGGGGTTGCGGCACCTGCGTGTGGGAAGCCTATTACTACGCCCTGGACTGGTGGCGCGAAGATGCGCTGGAGGCGGTGCGGGCAGCGGGTGTTGCACAAAGGTCAGCGCCCGGAGCTTCCTGAGTTTGCTGGCCGACTTGCTGGCCTACTTGCTGGCAAAATCCCGCCTGACCTTCGATCACCCTCAACGGGCAGCACTATCGCGGCCCTGTTGACCGCAATCCCATCCACTGGCTCATGACCCTTTTCACACCGGGCACGCTCGGCATCGATTTCGGAACCTCCAATTCGGCAGTGTCCTGGGCTGCGCCCGGCGGCACCGCACGCCTGATTGCCCTGGAAGGCGAGGCGCTGGCCATGCCCACGGCCGTGTTCTACAACAGCGAAGATCTGAGCACCCACTTTGGCCGTGACGCCATAGCGCGGTACCTTGAAGGCACCGAGGGGCGCCTGATGCGCTCGCTCAAAAGCCTGCTGGGCAGCCCGCTGCTGCTGGAAACGACCGAGGTCAACCATCGGCAGATCAGCTTTCAGGACATCATCGCCACCTTTTTGGCCACGCTGCGCGAGCGCGCCGCGCAAAGCCTGGGCGGCGCGCCCACCCGTGTGGTGCTGGGTCGGCCGGTGCATTTTGTGGATGACGACCCGGCGCGCGACGCGCTGGCGCAGGCGTCCTTGCAGCAGGCGGCACAGGCTGTCGGGTTTGAAGAAGTGACTTTTCAGCTGGAGCCCATCGCCGCGGCCTTGGACTACGAGCGCCGTCTGGACCGCGAGCAAACCGTGTTGGTGGTGGACGTGGGCGGCGGCACCTCGGACTTCACCGTGGTGCGCCTGGGGCCGCAGCGTATGCGCCAGCCCGATCGCCTGCACGACGTGCTGGCCACCAGCGGCGTGCACGTGGGGGGCACCGACTTTGACCAAAAACTCAGCCTCGACCTGGTGATGCCGCTGTTGGGCTACGGCCACCTGGGGCCGCAAGGGCGCGAGGTGCCCAGTCGCGTGTTTTTTGAGCTGTCCACCTGGCACCTGATTCACTGGCTCTACCAGCCGCGCGCCCTGGGGCAAGCCCAGGCGCTGTGGACCAATTACGCTCAAGCCCAGTTGCACCAGCGCCTCATGCAGGTGTTGCAAACCCGCCTGGGCCACCACCTGGCGCACGACGTCGAACAGGCCAAGATCCGCTGCTCGCAAGGCAATACCGACGCGAGGCTGGATTTGGCCTATGTCGAACCCGGCTTGCACGCCGCCATGACGGCCGGCGGCATCCAGGACCACCTACAGGCGCTGCTGGCGCGCGCCGTCGCCTGCGCGCGCGAATGCGTTCAAGCCGCAGGTCTAGCCCCGCAGGCGATTGACGCCATTTACCTGACCGGTGGCTCGTCGGCGCTGCGGCCTTTCCAGACGGTCTTGCAAGCCGCTTTTGTGGGCGTGCCGCTGGTAGAAGGCGATTTGTTTGGCGGCGTGGCGTCGGGCCTGGCCTACAGCGCATAAAAGCAGGCCATGGGATGAACACCTTGGCAACCGTTGACAGCCCCGAGGACGCCTGCGCCTTTTACCGCGACGGACAGGCCCTGCGCAGCCGCAGCGTGAGTTCTGTGGTGCTGTCGGGCACGGTGGACGTGCCGCCACCGGAGTCCCGACTGCTGGCCGACTGGGAGCGCGACATTCGCGTGAAGCTGGTGCTCGAACCCGGCGACGTCGAAACCCTGCCCCTGGCACGTGCCCGTATGCGCTGGCCAGGCTACCGCCTGTGCGTGCAAGCCGCCACCGACTGGACGTGCACTTTGGGCCTGCAAGACCTGCTGGCCAGTAGCGAAGTGGCGCTGATGGCCTGCCGCGGCGCGCGCTACCACCACGACGGTGCGCAATACGGCGGCGCGGCGTTTTGCAATCTGTTCTTGAGCGAAGACCGGGCGCAGGACCTGCATTTCCCCTTAAGCGGCCAGCGCATCGCGCTGCGCCGGGGCACGGTGGTGGTGTTTGACACCGGCCAGCCCCACGGCGTCATTGCGCGCCACGCCAGCGGCTTTGCCCCCGGCGACTTTGCGCCCGCCGCCGATTGCAGCCAAGTGTTCCTGACCTGGGAACTACCCATAGCCCACCCCGCACTGATCCAAGGGCTTGGCATCCGCTTTGACACTGCCCGGCGCAGTGCCGCGCTGCTCGAAGGTGGACAGGTTTGGCACCAGGGTGCGCCGGGCGACGTGTGCCCCAACACCGGCCGCTGGCGCACCACAAATAAGCCACTGGCCCTCAGTTAGACTGAAGCAAAAGGAAATACCACTATGGCAGGCGTATTCGGCAAAGACCCCCACATGAAAAAGAACACCCGCGCGGAGGTCGAACGCCTCAACGTCGAGCGCAAGCGCAAGCTTGCAGAAGCGGCGGTGAAGTTCAACCAGAAGCGCGTTGTGGCGCCCAGCAACACACCAAGCGAGAAATAGCGGCGGCGCATTCCCCAACAAAAAAGGCCTCTTTTGAGGCCTTTTCCATCTGCTGCCTCCGTCCTACAACACCAGCACGGCCCTGAAGTCGTTCACGTTGGTGTGGGTGGGGCCAGTGACGACCAGGTCGCCCAAGCGCGAGAAGAATCCGTAGGCGTCGTTGCGCTGCAAATAGTCCGTGATCTTCAAGCCCATCGCGCCAGCGCGCGCCAGAGTGTCGGGTGCGACTTGGGCGCCGGCGTTGTCTTCCACGCCGTCAATACCGTCGGTATCTGCGGCCAGCGCCCAGACGCCGTCCATGCCTTGCAAGGCCTGCGCCAGACCCATGCAAAACTCGCCTGCGCGTCCGCCCCGGCCCTTCGGTGTATCTGCGGCGCCAGTCACGCGGGGGCGAATGGTTACCGTGGTTTCGCCGCCGCTCAAAATCACACAAGGTTTTTGAAACGCGCCCTGCCCTTTGGCAACCGCGCGCGCCATGGCTGCATGCACCTTGGCCACCTCGCGCGATTCGCCTTCTATTTCGTCGCTCAAGATATAGGGCGTAATGCCCGCCGCGCGCGCCGCGTCGGCGGCAGCCTGCAGGCTTTGCTGCGGCGTGGCAATCAGGTGCAGACCGTGTCCAGCAAAGGCGGGATTACCGGGCTTGGGCGTTTCCAGCGTGCCTGCTTGCAAATACCGTTGTACGGCTGGAGGCAATTCGATCCCATAGCGGCGCAAGATGTCTAGCGCGTCGGCGCAGGTACTGGCATCAGCCACCGTGGGGCCGCTGGCGATGGTGGACGGGTCGTCGCCGGGCACGTCGCTGATGGTCAAGGTCACCACCTGCGCGGGTGCGCAGGCCGCGCCCAGACGCCCGCCCTTGATGCGCGAGAGGTGTTTGCGCACGCAGTTCATCTCACCAATGTGGGCGCCGCTGTCAAGCAGCTGCAGGTTAACGCGCTGCTTGTCTTGCAGGCTTAAGCCCTCGGCGGGCAGGGTCAGCAAGGCCGAGCCGCCGCCCGAGATCAGGCACAGCACCAGGTCGTCCGCAGTCAGGCCCTGGGTGAGCGCCAGAATGCGTTGCGCCGCTTCCAGCCCGGCAGCATCAGGCACCGGGTGCGCGGCCTCTACCACCTCAATGCGCTGCGCCAGGCCGGGTGGGCGCGGCGGTGTGTGGCCATAGCGCGTGACCACCAGGCCTGACAGGGGTGCTCCAGCGGGCCAAAGTGCTTCGACCGCCTGGGCCATGGCGCCCGCCGCCTTGCCTGCTCCCAGCACCAGGGTGCGGCCCTTGGGCGGTGGTGGCAAAAACGCGGCCGTGTTGTACAGCGGCAGGGCGCGCGTTACTGCGGCCTGGAACAAAGCTCGCAAAAATTCCTGCGGCTGTTGCGAGGGAGATGAAAACGTATTGGGGACAGTCATTGGGGTTTGCTTGTCATGATGATAGAGCGCGGAGTGCGGCAAGTTCCCATCGTACTTGGCGACCCAGGGCCTGCGGCACAATGCCCGCATGTCCACCCTGCTCATCCTCAACGCCCGCACCGTGGCCACCCAAGACGATGCGCGCAGTGAGTTGCACAATACCTCGGTGCTGGTGCGCGACGGGCTAATTGCCGCCGTAGGCCCTGCCAACACCCTGCCACACACCGCTGGCGTGGTGATTGACGCGCGCCACCACCTGCTGGTTCCGGGCCTGGTTAACACGCACCACCACATGTTCCAGTCGCTCACCCGGGCGATTCCGGCAGTGCAAAACGCCGAGCTGTTTGGCTGGCTGCGCGGGCTTTACCCGATTTGGGCGGGCCTAACGCCCGACATGGTTTACACCAGCACACAGGTGGCGATGGCCGAGCTGCTGCTTAGCGGCTGCACCACCAGCAGCGACCACCTCTACATCTACCCCAACAGCGTGACCTTGGACGACAGCATCGAAGCCGCGCGCGCCATTGGCATGCGCTTTGTGGCCACGCGTGGCAGCATGAGCGTGGGCCAAAGCCAAGGTGGCCTGCCGCCCGACCACCTGGTGGAAAACGAAAACGCGATTCTCAAAGATACCCAGCGCGTGGTAGAGCGCTACCACAGCGCTGCCCATGGTGCGATGACGCAAGTGGCCGTGGCACCCTGCTCGCCCTTTAGCGTGAGCCGCGATCTGATGAAAACATCAGCGGAGTTAGCGCGCCAGTACGGCGTGCGCCTGCACACCCACCTGGCCGAAAACGACCACGATATTGCCTACAGCCGTGAAAAATTTGGCTGCACGCCAGCGCAATACGCGCAAGAACTGGGCTGGCTGGGCCAGGACGTGTGGCACGCCCACTGCGTCAAGCTTGACGATGAAGGCATCAGCCTGTTTGCCGCCACCCGCACCGGCGTGGCGCACTGCCCGTGCAGCAATATGCGCCTGGCCAGCGGTATTGCGCCGGTGCGCAAAATGCTGGCCGCTGGCGTGCCAGTGGGCCTGGGCGTGGACGGCAGCGCCAGCAACGACGGCGCCCACCTGCTGAGCGAAGCGCGCCAGGCCATGCTGCTGGCGCGCCTGCGCAAATCGCTCGAAGCCCCCACGGTCGACGCCCAAGGCAATACCCGCTTTGGCTGCGACACCGCACCCTTGGAGATGACCGCCCGCGACGCCCTGGCCCTGGCCACCCGTGGCGGTGCCGAGGTGCTGGGGCGAACGGACATTGGCCAAATCAAGGTCGGCATGTGCGCCGACATGGCGCTGTTTGACCTGCGCACCCTTTATTTTGCGGGCGCCGCCGTACATGACCCGGTGGCCAGTCTGCTGCTGTGCGCCAGCGCCAACGCCGCCTACACCGTGGTCAACGGCCGCGTCGTGGTGCACGATGGCCGGTTGACCACCGTGGACCTGTGGCCGCTCATTGAGCAGCACAACGCCATGGCCCAAACCCTGGCTGGGGCAGCGCGTTGAAGGCTGCCCCCCATTGAGCGCACACACTTTCCAGGTATTTTTTGCGGCCTCTGTGCTGTTGGCGCTGGTGCCGGGGCCCGACAACGTATTTGTGCTGCTGCACGCAGCCGTCCACGGCGCGCGCGCTGGGCTGTTGGTGGTGCTAGGGCTGTGCAGCGGGCTGCTGTTTCACACCGCCGCTGTTGCGCTGGGGCTGGCGGCGCTGCTGGCGACGTCCAGCGCCGCATTGACGGTGCTCAAGGGGCTGGGCGCGGCCTATTTACTTTGGCTGGCCTGGCTTTCATGGCGCGCACCGGCTGGCATGGGCACAGGTGAGTCCATGCCCGCACTAGGCGTGCGCCAAACCTACCTGCGCGGCGTGCTCATGAACATCAGCAACCCCAAGGTAGCCCTTTTCTTCCTGGCGTTTTTGCCCCAGTTTGTGGAGCCCGCAAGCGCTCCGGTGGCGATGCAAATTTTGCTGCTGGGCGGCGTGTTCATGCTCGCCACCTTGCTCACTTTTAGCGCAATCGCCCTGCTGGCCGTGCGCTTTGGCCAGTTGCTGCAAGACTCCCCGCGCGCCCAAGTGCGACTCAACCGCCTGGCCAGCGTGGTATTTGCCGGGCTGGCGTTCAGGCTGATCCTGGACAGCTAAAGGCGCTGGCGCAGGAAAAAAATTGGTTTTCCATGGGTACCACCGTCAACCTGCAGGCGATTAATTCGTTGAAAGTAGGCAAGGCTTTGCTTGCGACCTACCCATCGAATCACCCCATGCCCACCTTGTTTCGCCTGACACTGGCCCTGGCCATTACGGTGCTTTTCAGCGCTTGTGCCACAAACCTGGCCGACCTTCCCTGGACCAACACCGAAACCACCACGGCCTCGAAAAAGGTCCCCCCACCCTGGGGGGGCGGCCGCTGGGGAACCCAAGTAAGCACCACCACCTGCGTCAGCAGCTATATCGGCTCCACCGAACAATCGCGCAATTGCAGCGTGGCCGAAAAATACGTTCCGCCGCCAAAAAAGGTCTTCTCTGGTAGCTCTTTTGAACGCGCGGCCAAAAGCCTATTGGACGACCTGGTGGGCGGCGCGTTGGACGCTACCTTGGACCGCCTCAGAAACCCCGAGACGCCACCGGCCAGCGACATGCCCTCCAATATGACCGTGCTCCCGCCAGCAGAGACCGCCAGCGCCCCTGCCAGCGCCGTGCAAAGCGCTGACGCCATGCACGCGCAAACACCCTAAACAGCCGCCAGGCGCCACCGGCTAAAACCTTCGCGCGGCTGGATATCGGCTTGGCGCGTGCTGGCCCGGCGGGCAGGCACCGCCGCCACGCTCTGCGGCGGGCACCTGGGCGACAAATAGGCTGGCCACCCGGGGGTTTACCCTGAGGGCAGTGCAAATCCTGTCATTTAGAGTCTGCGCTTGTACCCAGCGAATTTCAATGAACCCACCATTTTGGGAGCACCGCCTATGAGTCCGTACCTGTTTGCCATTCCAGTGTTCTTCCTGCTCGTCGCCATCGAGCTGTGGGTGGCGCACCGCCGTGGCGTGCAGGTTTACCGTTTTCAGGACACGCTCACGTCCATAAACATTGGCACGGTGAGCCAGTTTGTCAACACCATTGGCGGGGCCATCAGCGTGGCGATGTATGCGATTTTGGTCGAGCGGTTTGGTGCGTTCACCTGGGATACGAGCAACCCACTGACCTGGGTGCTGGCACTGGTGCTGTACGACTTTTTCTACTACTGGGTGCACCGCAGCGGCCACGAGGTCAATATTTTGTGGGCGGCGCACGTGGTGCACCACAGCAGCGAAGAGTTCAATATGTCCACGGCCATGCGCCAGTCGTCTACCGGCTTTTACTTCCGCTGGGTGTTTTATGTGCCGCTGGCCCTGCTGGGTTTTCCGCTCAAGGTATTTTTGACGGTGGCCATCATTGACCTGGTCTACCAGTTTTGGGTGCACACCCGGCTGATCGGGCGGCTCGGGGTTTTGGAATTGTTTTTGGTCACCCCCTCCAACCACCGGGTGCACCATGGCCAAAACGACTACTGTATTGACAAAAACTATGGCGGCATTTTCAGCATCTGGGACCGAATGTTTGGCACCTACGCCGACGAGCGCCCCGACGAAGAACCCATGTACGGCGTGCGCAAACCATTGCACAGCTGGAACCCAGTGTGGGGCAATGTGCACCACTACTTTGCCATCGTGGCCCAGGCGCGCGCAACCGCCGGTTGGCGCAACAAGCTGATGTGCTTTTTTGCCGGTCCGGGTTGGCAGCCGCCGCAGGCGCCGCCGGTAAGCGCCGATTTTGAGGCGCACAAGTTTGTACGCTTTGCCACGCCAGCGCCCCAGCTGATGCGCCAGGTGGCGCTGGCCATCACCGTGGTCGGGTCGCTGTTACTGATGTATTTCTTGTTTGCCCAAAAAGGCTTTACGCCGGCACAGCGCTTTAGCTTCTCCGGCGCCATGGTGCTGATTTACGGAACGCTAGGCTACGCCTGGCTGCACCCCCGCGTGCAAGGAGCGACCCATGTCTAGCATGGCGTTTACCGACGGACTCCTGGCCTTGGTAAGCCTGTGGCTTGTCCGCCGTAGGCAGTCGCCGGTCGCTTTGCGACTGGCGTGTGCACTGTTTGCCACTGCTGCCGTGCTTGGGGTCTTGCGCTTTTCGGGTGCCTACCCCCTGCCCACTTGGCACCAATTCGCGTCCATGCTGGGCGCCATGGCGGCATTTCCGCTGCTGGCGGTGGCCGTGTTGTGGCCAGATGCCTTGGTGACGCGCAACACGCGCTTTGCGTGGATTTTTATGTGCGCAATGGCGGTGCTGGGCGTGCTGATTGTGGGCGCTGGGCAAAAGCGGGTGGTAGCCGATGGCCTGGCCGTGCTGTCAGTGATCGCGATCGTCGTGACCCTGGCGCGCGCCGGGCTGTGGCGCGGTGCGCTGGCCGGCGCCCTGATGCTGGCGGGCCTGGTGTTGTTTGCAGCCAAAGTGTCGGTGGCTGGCGTGCTGGTGCCCGGCGACTTGCTGCACATCGGCATGGCGCTGGGGCTCCTGGGCCTGGGCACCCTGCCCCGCTGGCCTGCGCACAGCGGCGTGTCTACTTACGACCACGGCGTGCCTGCGACCTGATCAGTCCAGCTTGGCCCCGCCCTCAAACCAACGTTTGAGGGTGTCGCGCTCGGCATCGGTGATCTGGGTGGCATTGTTCATGGGCATGGCGCGGGTCACCACGGCCTGCTGGTAGATGCCCTGGGCATGCGCAACCACTTGCGCTGGCGAGTCCAGTCGAACGTTTTTCATTTGCACCTGTTCTGCGTGGCAAGAGTAGCAACGCTGCGCCAAGATGGGTTGCACGGCTGCGTAGTCCACGGGAGCCGATGACTGTGCATTCGCAGGCGGGCGCGGCGCCGGGGCCAAGGCCACGATCACGCCCACAATGGCCAGCACACCGGCCAGCGCATAAGGCCAGGGATGCGGATTGCGCGCGAGCTTGAAGCCGTGGCGCAGCACAAAAAACTGGCGAATGGCCGCGCCTGCACCCATCATGGCAATCAGCACCAGCCAATTGTGGGCATTGGTGTAAGTGAAGCTGTAGTGGTTGCTCAGCATGGCAAACAGCACCGGCAGGGTGAAATAAGTGTTGTGCACGCTGCGCTGCTTGCCGCGTTTGCCGTGGATGGGGTCTACCGGCTGGTTGGCGCGTATGCTTTCGACCACGGTTTTTTGACCGGGGATGATCCAGAAGAACACGTTGGCACTCATGCTGGTAGCGATCATCGCGCCCACCAGCAAAAAGGCCGCGCGTCCAGCAAACCAGTGGCAGGCCAGCCAGGACGCCGCGCACACCAGCAGCGCCACCAGCACGCCCACAATGCGGTCGCCGCCTTCGCGCTCACCAAAGACACGGCACAGCGCGTCATAGGCCAGCCAAAACACCACCAAAAAGCCCAAGGCTACAGCCACCGCCGCGCCTGGCGACCAGTCCATCACCGATTTGTCTACCAAGTAGGTGCCAGCGTTCCACAGGTAAGAAATGGTAAAGAGCGAAAAGCCGGTGAGCCAGGTGCTGTAGCTTTCCCAATAAAACCAGTGCAGGTGGCTGGGCAGTTGCGGCGGGCGCACCGCGAACTTGACGGGGTGATAAAAACCCCCGCCATGCACTGCCCACAACTCACCGCTGACCCCCTGGCGCTTGAAGTCCTCGTCCACCGGCGGCGTGAGGCTGCTGTCCAAAAACACAAAATAAAACGAAGAACCCACCCAGGCAATGGCCGTGACTACGTGCGCCCAGCGCAAAAGCAAATTGGCCCAATCCAGTAAATACGATTCCATGCGGGGTTCTCCAGTGGGGAAAATTGTAGGCAGTGTGCGGTGAGGTGCGCCCGCTACGCAGCAGCAAGCAACAACTGCGCCGCCACCGCCACCGCAATCACCTCGGGGCGCTTGTCGTAAATGCCCGCTATGCCAATGGGGCAGGTGACGTGCGCCAGTTCGGCCGCGCTAAAGCCTTTAGCCTCTAAGCGGTGATAAAAAGTGGCCCATTTGGTCTTGCTGCCGATCAGGCCAATAAACGGCAAATCGCCTTGGGCACGCTGGCGCAGCAGGCAGGCCTGGACGATGTCGAGGTCTTCGGCGTGGCTAAAACTCATGACCAGCACGCTGGAGTTCGGCGCCAGGTGCACCACCGCGCCTTGCACCGGGTTGGAGTGTTCACAGTGCACGCTAGCAGGTAGATCGGGCGCAAAGGGCTGGTCGCGGCTGTCAACCCAGGTCAGAGCAACCGGCAGCAGGCCCAGCACCTGCACAATGGCCGTGCCAACATGGCCGCTGCCAAACAGCGCCACCGGCATCTGTGCTGGGCGCAACTGCAGCGCCAGCGCCGCCTGGTCTTGGGCGGTGACCGGGCTAAACGCCAGCGTGACCTGGCCGCCGCAGCACTGGCCCAGGCTCGGGCCCAGCGGGTAATGCTGAAGCCGCTCCAGACTGGGGGTTTGCAGCAGTGCGCGCGCATGGGCAATGGCGTCGAGTTCCAGGCGACCGCCGCCCACCGTGGCCACCGTGCAGTCCGCAAAAACCGCCATCCAGGCGCCCACTTCGCGCGGCACCGAGCCTCGGGTGGCTTGCACGCGCACCAAAATGGCGTTACTGTGGGCCAACTGCGCAAGGAACTGCGCCATCAAATGCTGCATGGGTAGCCTTGTGGTGAGCGCTGGTCGACTATGAATAAAAACATTTTTTGGGACATCGCATGACGGATACGCTTATGTCGGCCCGCCGCCGCACACCGGGCAAAGCGCTGTGGACCTTGGCGGTAGCCCTCATGATCGCAGGCTGCGCTGCGCCCCCGCCGCCCGCTCCCGTGGCCGTCAAGCCGCCACCCGCCCCAGTCGCCGTGGCCCCCGTGCCCGCCGCGCCGGTGGTAAAAGCGCAGCCCGCAGTTCCTGCTCTGGTGGTGCCCACCTATGTATCGCAGGCGGGCACCCCGCGCGACTACCGGCGCGACGCCGCCACCCACCTGTACGAGCGCCTGCGCGAGCGCATCTTCAAAGGCAAGATGCCTCCGCTGCTGCAGGCCGTAGGCGTGTTGCAGGTGGACATTGACAACCACGGTGCCGTTACCGATGTGCGCTGGATGCGTGCGCCGCTGCACGAGCCCGCTGTCATGGCCGAAATTGAGCGCACCGTGCGGGCTGCAGCGCCCTATCCCGCGCCGGTGCGCATGGGCAAGGTCACCTACACCGACACCTGGCTGTGGCACAAGACGGGGCGTTTTCAGCTCGACACCTTGTCCGAAGGCCAGCTTTAACAGCGGGCAAGTCGCAAACAACGCGGGAACACCTTGCACCTAAGAGCCGCGGTAGGAAGAGTAACTCCACGGGCTGACCAAAAGCGGCACGTGGTAGTGCTGGCGGACATCGGCCACGCCAAAGTCCAGACTGACCTGGTTCAAAAACGGGGGCTCCGGCAGATCCACGCCACGGGCGCGAAAGTAGGCAGCCACATCAAACAGCAACCGGTACGTGCCTTTTTGCAAGCTTTGCGTGTCGTACAAAAGGCCGTCGGGGTTGCGGCCATCGGCGTTGAGCACCATGCGTTTGACCAAGGTGGCCGATCCGTCCTGCGTGGACGTGGTGAAAAGCGCAACCGCCATGCCCGCTGCGGGGCTGCCGTGCATGGTGTCCAAAACGTGGGTACTCAGGCCCATGGGGCGTCTCCTTTAAATGCGGCGTGCTCGTCAATGCGAGAAAGTGTATACAGTTTTGCTCAGCCAGTGCTATTGCGCCCCGCCTGCCGCGCAGACAGATGGGTTGATTTAAATAGTTCCCCCTGCCTTTTTCAAAAACGGCACCAAAGTCGCTAGCATGTTTAGCTGGTATTTCGCCCCACGCCTAAAGCAAACCGCAAGGAATTTTCCGACCATGAGCACACCCTTTTTTCTGCGCGCCCTGGCGCTAGCCGCTGCCAGTTTGACCACCAACGCGAGCATGGCGCAAACCACGCCCATCAAGTTCCAGCTCGACTGGCGCTTTGAAGGCCCGGCCGCACTGTTTCTGACGCCCGCGGCCAAGGGCTATTTCAAGGACGCCAAACTCGACGTGACCATTGACGCGGGCAACGGCTCCGGTGGTACTGTGACGCGGGTGGCCTCGGGCGCCTACGACATGGGCTTTGCCGACACGGCCGCGCTCATGGAGTTTCACGCCAACAACGCCGACGCGCCCAACAAACCCGTGGCGGTGATGATGGTCTACAACGACACGCCGGCCTCGGTGATGGCGCTCAAAAAATCTGGCATCAAGACCCCCGCCGATCTGAATGGCAAAAAGCTCGGTGCGCCGGTGTTTGATGCGGGCCGGCGTGCTTTCCCAATTTTTGCCAAGGCGAACAACGTCAGCGGCGTGCAATGGATCGCCATGGACCCGCCGCTGCGCGAAACCATGCTCGCGCGCGGTGACGTGGACGCAATCACCGGCTTTACCTTCACCTCGCTGCTGAACCTGGAAGCGCGCGGCGTGAAGGCCGAAGACGTGGTGGTGCTGCCCTACCCGGCCTACGGCGTCAAGCTCTATGGCAACGCCATCATCGCTTCGCCCAAGCTGATCAAAGAAAACCCGGCCGCCGTCAAAGCCTTCTTAATCGCGTTTGCCAAGGGCATGAAAGACGTGATCGGCAACCCGGCGTCTGCCGTAGCTGATGTGAAGGCGCGTGACGGCATCATCAACGCCGAGCTCGAAACCCGCCGCCTGCAACTGGCCATTGACACTGCTATCAACAGCGCCAACGCCCGCACGGAGGGTTTTGGCCAGGTCAACGGACCGCGCCTGGCGCTGATGGCCTCGCAGGTGTCGGATGCCTTCAACACCAAAACCCGCATCAACCCAGACGCAGTGTGGAACCCCAGCTTTTTACCGTCCAAAGCCGAGCTCAACGTCATGCCCAAGAAGTAGTCCGGGCCGCACGCACCATGAACACCCCTGAGCCTGGCTGGTTTGTTGACTTTCAGGACGTCTGGCTGGCCTACAACGCCGATTTGCAGGCCCAGAACCACTTTGCTGTGGAGGCGATTGACCTGCAGGTGCGCCAGGGCGAGTTCATTGCCATCGTCGGGCCCTCGGGCTGCGGTAAATCCACCTTTATGAAGCTGGCCACGGGCCTGAAAATGCCGTCCAAAGGCCGCATCATGATCGACGGCGCGCCGGTGAGCGGACCGCTCAAAATCTCGGGCATGTCGTTTCAGGCGCCGTCGCTCTTGCCCTGGCGCACCACGGTGGACAACGTGCTGCTGCCGCTGGAAATAGTGGAGCCTTACCGCAGCAACTTCAAAGCCAAGCGCAAGGAATACGACGCCCGTGCCCGCGCGCTTCTGCAAAAAGTGGGCTTGGGCGGCTACGAGGACAAATTCCCCTGGCAGCTCTCAGGCGGCATGCAGCAACGCGCCAGCATTTGCCGCGCACTCATCCACGAGCCCAAGATGCTGCTGCTGGACGAACCCTTTGGCGCGCTCGATGCCTTCACGCGCGAAGACCTGTGGTGCATCTTGCGCGATCTGTGGACCGAGCAGCGGTTCAATGTAATTTTGGTGACGCATGACCTGCGCGAGTCGGTTTTTCTGGCCGACACGGTGTATGTGATGAGCAAGAACCCGGGGCGCTTTGTGGTCAAACGCGAGATCGAACTGCCTCGCCCGCGTGACCTGGAGCTGACTTACACCCGCGAATTCACCGACATCGTGCATGAGCTGCGCGGACACATCGGCGCCACGCGCAATAACCTCACCGCCGCCACCGCCAAAGGAACCACGCCATGACGCAAAAGCAACTGGAAACCTGGTCGCCCTGGCTGCTGCTGCTGGTGGTGTTGCTGCTGTGGCAGGCGATATGCAGCGCGTTTGCGGTGTCCGAATTCATTTTTCCCAGCCCGGCACGTATCGCAACCCAGTTTTGGGAGTACCGCGGATTGATTGGCGGCCACGCCTGGCGCACGTTTTGGGTCACGATGGTGGGTTTTGGCATTGCCATTGTGGTGGGTGTGTTGCTGGGCTTTGTGATTGGCAGCTCGCGCCTGGCTTATGCGGCCGTGTACCCGCTGATGACGGCGTTTAACGCGCTGCCCAAGGCGGCTTTTGTGCCGATTTTGGTGGTGTGGTTTGGCATTGGCGCCGGGCCGGCGATTCTGACGGCGTTTTTGATCAGCTTCTTCCCCATCATGGTCAACATCGCCACCGGCCTGGCCACGCTGGAGCCCGAGCTCGAAGACGTGTTGCGCGTGCTGGGCGCCAAACGCTGGGACGTGCTTATCAAGGTGGGGCTGCCACGGTCTATGCCCTATTTTTATGGCTCGCTCAAGGTCGCGATCACGCTGGCTTTTGTGGGCACCACGGTCTCAGAGATGACGGCAGCCAACGAAGGCATTGGCTACTTGCTGATTTCTGCCGGCTCGGCCATGCAAATGGGCCTGGCTTTTGCCGGCCTGCTGGTCGTGGGCGCCATGGCCATGGCCATGTACGAGCTGTTTAGCTTTATCGAAAAGCGCACCACGGGCTGGGCGCATCGGGGTTCGCAGGGAACTTAAGCGGGCCCGGAGTGCTGACCCGATCCACCGGGCATCTGAGTGTTTGGGTTTTATTGTCTTCAATGAATTACGCGAACATAGTGCTATTTTTGCGAATATCATGGAGTAATTGGATTTCACGCCGCCAGCCGGCGACTTGATCCTCTCTTCACCTTTCACGGAAGCTAAAAAATGGATGCCTTGACCAAGCCGCCGCCCACAGCTAGCCCCAGCGCATGGACCAAGGGCGACATCGGGTTTATTTTTTTTATTGCTCTCGTGTTGGTCATTGTGAGCCTATTGGGGGTTCAGGCCCACAGGGAAGCCATGAAGACCGAAGGCACCAAGCGCAATGGTGAACAATGGGCTGCCTGGCTGACCCAAGAAAGTAGCAAGCGCTTTGAGCCCGGCTATGCGATTACCGCCTGTGCCGGGGGAACAAAAATGGCGGCAATAGCTGAGCCGGTAAGCGAGTCTTCGGCCACCAAGACCGAGATGCCGTCAGCAAACCCTGCGCTGCCCGCGTCAAGTACCAACACTTGGGGCGATTGCCTGGCCTTCCTGACCTCACAAACCGAGATCAAGGACATGCGCAACCCCTTTACCGGTAAGCCCCCAGTCTTCATACCGGCCTGCAATCCAGCGGATCACAGCCTAGTGGGCTCCATCGTGTTTGACAAGGTCACGGCCAACCCTCCGGGCTCGGCGGTTCCCACCGTGACGTCCCAGCTGTTGGGGACTGATTCGATTGGCGAAAAGGTTCAACTGAAAATAGCGGTCTGCGACAAGGGTTCGTACGCTGTCAAAGTTGCTGAACTTGAATTCTGAGGTGCACCATGGACACACAACAAGCCCTGCCTACGGAAAAGCAAAAAACCATCGCCATCAAAGATCTTGATGTCAAGAGCCTGATGGGCGTTGGTCCAGTCGAGGCCAATATTTCTCCGGATTTGCCCCTACGCAAATTTTTGCACTCATGGCTGCTCGACCCAAGCATTGAGGGAAACTACCACAAAGGCGTGGACAAATGGATCGGACTACTGATCGTTGTCAATCTGTTTACCCTGGTTTTTGAACAGGTTCCCGGCATTTTTGAGCCCAACCGACAGTGGTTCCATTATTTCGACATATTTTCTATCGCAATCTTCACAGTCGAATACCTGATGCGCCTTTACCTGGCGCCCGAAGACGCAGAATTCAAAGCGCGAAAATATGCCCGGTTGGCGTATGTGAGCAGTCCATTTGCCGTTATCGATTTTCTGGCGGTCGCGCCGTTCTATTTGCAAGCCTTTTTGCCAGTGGATTTGCGTGTCTTGCGTGCGCTTCGCTTGCTGCGAATACTCAAGTTGGTTCGCATTATCGTACCGGCTTACCATGAATTTGCAGCCAAAAACCTGGGGCGCACCTTCCGTCAAAAAGTTCATGCACTTATATTTGTGAGTAAACACGGTGGCAAGTTACAAGAGTTGTTTGAAAACTTCATCGCGGTATGGGTGCTAATTTCTGTTTTGGCTGTGGTGCTCGAGTCGGTTCACAGCATTTCCTACCTGCTCAACGTGGAGTTTGTGATAGTCGATTCTGTGGCAGTCGCGATTTTCACTATCGAATACTGTATGCGCATGTATTCCTGCGTGGAAGAACCTGGGTTCAAAGGCGCACTTGCCGGGCGTTGGCGACAGGCCAAATCGCCGTCAACCGTGATTGACTTTCTGGCGATCGTCCCGTTTTTCTTGGAAGTGTTCTTGCACCATTTACTCGATTTGCGATTCTTGCGGGTGTTCCGCCTGACCCGATTACTCAAGTTGACGCGCGGCAACGACGCCACGGCGACGCTGGGCAAGGTGATTTCCCGAGAGTGGCCGGTAATTGCTGCGGCCGCCTTCATCATGCTCCTGCTGGTGGTGCTGACTGCGTCGCTGGGTTACCTGTTCGAATACGACGCCCAACCCGACAAGTTCGAAAACATACCTACATCCATCTACTGGGCGGTTATTACCTTGGCCTCTGTCGGTTACGGCGACATCTCGCCGATTACCACTGCCGGTCGGGTCATGACCATTGTTCTGGCCTTTATTGGTATCGGTATTTTCGCGATCCCAGCAGCGCTATTGTCTTCTGCATTTAGCGACGAGCTGCAAAAAGAGCGTGAAGAGCTCAAGAACAACCTGTACACCATCCTCAAAGACGGAGTAATTGACGCTGACGAGATTCAGATCATTCGCCATGAGGCGCAGCGACTCCACCTCAGTGAAGATGAGATTACGGCGCTCATCAAATTGGTCCAGCACGAGCTTGAAAAAGAGGCAGACCTTAGGGGATTGCCCATTAACACCATTGCTGAAAAACCTGAACTAGCGGTAGAGCACTACAAGTCTTTATTGAGTCAAATTCGCCAACTAGCCATGTTGACTGATGCTGCGGCATTTGACGCAGTAGGCATTGGCAAGGGCCGGCTGTCCGACAACGAAGCCGCTTTGTGGCGACAAATCAAGAGCTAACGCATCGAGATGCGAATCAGTTGCAAAGTTGTAATAAATAGCCAGGCCATTACTGAGACACTCGAGGCCGCGTCAGACGCGACTTTTCCCCTAGTTACTTTGATTCTTGCAGAATGGTGGATAACTTGAAACATGCCTTGATGGAGATCCTCGACGGATCTCCGAACTACAAGGTGAGCCGCTACGTCGAGTGGCTCATTACTTTAGTCGTGCTGGTGAACTGCTCGGCAGTGATTCTGGATTCAATGCCCGAGGTTCACGCGGTGTACAAAGAATTTTTTCACGAACTGGAATTCTGGAGCGTGATGTTCTTCACGCTGGAATACGTGCTGCGGGTCTGGTCGCTGGGTGCGCGCTTTACCGCAGAAAATGGCGGCTCCTGGAAGGGGCGGCGCCAGTACATGTTCAGTGCCTTTGGCCTGGTCGATTTTTTCGCCACCATGCCGCACTACCTTCACATGTTTTTTCCGGCGCTCGATTTGCGCATTTTGCGGGTGCTGCGCCTGCTGCGGATTCTCAAACTGTCCAAATACAACACTGCTTTGCAAGACCTGTTTCACGCGGTGCATTCCGAGCGACGCGCCTTTGGCTCGGCGGCGTTTTTGCTGCTGATTGCCACGGTGGTGTCCGCATCGCTCATGCACTTTGCCGAAGGCCATGAGCAGCCGCAGTTTTTTGGCTCCATTCCTCACTCGATTTACTGGTCGATTGTCACCATCACCTCGGGCTACGGCAACGTCGAACCTGTCACCAAGGCGGGTGAAGTCATCGCCCTGCTCACCGGGTTTTTGGGCGTGTGTATGGCAGCGATCATGACCGGTATCGTGGCGTCCGCCTTCTCTAACCAGCTTTCGCGCAAGAAGGCGGCCTACCAAAGTCAGCTGCGTGCGGTGCTAGCCGATGGCATCGTGACTGACGCCGAACGCGCCACGCTAAAGAAGCTCCAAGCGCAGTACCGCCTGTCGGACGCCCAAGTGCAGCTCTTTATTGACGAAGCCCAGAAAAAGTAGAAATGATGACTTCCACGAAACCTATGGCGCCAAGCTCTGCGTCCCAACGCCTTAAACGCCGCATATTTGAAATCCTGGACGGTGCCGTCCTTGATGGCGCCAGCAAGGCCTGCGAAATCTTCATTGCCACCCTGGTCGTTGCCAACGTGCTGGCGATCATTCTGGAGTCCATGCACGACCTCCACGAGGCCTATGCGGCCTATTTCCACATGTTTGACTTGGTCAGCGTGGTGATTTTTTCGATCGAATACGTGCTGCGGGTCTGGTCCTATGGCGAGAAATACGCCCATGAAGCTGGCAGCTCCTGGCGCGGTCGCAAGGAATACCTGTTTAGCGTCTTTGGCATGGTGGACTTTTTCAGTACCGTGCCTTTTTACTTGCAACTGGTGTTCCCTGGCGCCGATTTGCGGGTGCTGCGCATGTTCCGGTTGCTGCGGATTTTCAAGCTGTCGCGCTACAACAGCGCCATGGACGACATGTTTGAGGCCATCAAGGCCGAAAAAGACTCGTTTTCATCGGCCATGTTTCTGCTGTTTATCAGCTGCCTGCTGTTTTCATCGCTGATTTACATCATCGAAGGGCACGACCAGCCCGAGGTTTTCCCGTCTATCCCGGCCGCCATGCACTGGTTTATCCTGACCATCATCTCTGGCTGGGGCAATGTGGACCCAGTGACTTACCTTGGCGTGGTGCTGGTGGTCGTGACCCAGGTGCTGGCGATTGCCCTGGCAGCTATCCTGACCGGTGTGGTGGCTACCGCCTACACCGCCCAAGTGCAAAGACGTGAAGCGGTTTACGAAACCGAGGTGCGTGAGGTGCTGGCAGACGGCGTCGTCACTGATGAAGAGCGTGCCAAGCTCAAGCAAATGCAGGCCAAGTTTGGCATGACCGACGAACAGGTGGAATCCATCGCTGAGCAGGTGAACGCAGAGCGCCGGGCAGCCCAGAGGGAAGCGGAAATGCAGTCGGCGCGCGCCTCATAGTTTTCCAGAGCCTCTAAAGAAAATGGGCCGTGCAGCTGCCGCTGCGATGGCCCATTTTCGATTTCTGGCTTGGCCAGACCGGGCCCAGGCGTTGTTGCAATGTGCTTCTCACCTTATGTTTGGCCGACCTCTACAATTCCAACGCGCGCCGCCCGGGCTTGCGCCCCCTTACTTCGTTGATTCCCCCATGTCCTGGCACGCCAAGCTCCAACTTGACTACGAACTCCACGCCGGGCGCAGCGTGGCGCGCCATGTGCACAGCGGGCCTTTGCGTATCTTGCAAAGTCTGTACCCGGAGGGCGACGCCGTGTGCCACAACGTGCTGGTGCACCCGCCCGGTGGCCTGGTGGGTGGCGATACACTGGATATCACGCTGCGCGCTGCACCCGGCACCCACGGTCTGGTGACCACGCCCGGAGCCACGCGCTTTTACCGCAGCGAAGGCGCATTGGCCTTGCAACGCACGCACCTGGCACTCGAAGGCAACGCGCGCCTGGAATGGTTGCCGTTAGAAACCATTTGCTACAGCGGCTGCCACGCCGAAAACCACCTCACCCTGAACCTTGCCCCAGATGCGCAAATGATGGGTTGGGACGTGACCGCGCTGGGCCTGCCGCACGCCAATTTGCCATTCATACAGGGCTTTGTACAGCAACACCTGGAGCTGCCCGGCGTGTGGCTGGAGCGCGGCCGCGTGCAGGCCGACGACGCGCTTCTGCTGGACGGCCCCGCCGGCCTGGCTGGCATGCGCTGCTGGGGGACGATGTACCTGGTCAGCGGCCAGGCCCTAAGCCGCGCGGACAAGGCCGTGGCGCTGGACGCCGCGCGCGAAGTGATTGCTGCGCACCCGCTTGGCGCCACTGCCGGCGCCACCAGCCCCAATGCGCAAACCGTGGTGGTGCGGGCAATAGCCCCGCAGGTCGAAGGCGTGATGGCCTTGTTGCGCCAGGTGCGTTTGGCGTGGCGCAGCGCAGTGTGGAATATGGCGACCACATCACCTCGCATCTGGGCGATGTGAACCACACGACACGGCGGCCTGCGGCCTTAAATGGCGACCAGCTCCCGCACGCCGTCAATTTCCATATTGGCACCCCGCCCTTGGGCCAGCACCGAGCCGCGTTCCATCACGATGTAGTCATCGGCCAGCTCGCGGGCAAAGTCGTAGTACTGCTCGACCAGCACAATCGCCATCGAACCCTTGTCGGCCAGCATGCGGATCACGCGGCCAATATCTTTGATGATGCTGGGCTGGATGCCCTCAGTAGGTTCGTCGAGCACCAAGACTTTGGGGCCAGCAGCCAGTGCGCGCGCGATGGCAAGCTGCTGCTGTTGACCGCCTGAGAGGTCGCCGCCACGGCGGTGGCGCATCTCGTGCAGCACCGGAAACCACTCAAACAACTCGGACGGCAGCGGCGTGGAGGCGGGTTTGCCGGCCAATCCCATTGCCAGGTTTTCCTGCACTGTGAGGCGGCCAAAAATCTCGCGCCCTTGCGGCACATAGCCCAAGCCTGCGCGGGCACGCTCATAGGGCGTGACGCCTTGCAGCGCCTGGCCGTCCAGGGTGATGGACCCGGTTTTGATGGGCACCAGGCCCATGAGCGATTTGAGCAAGGTGGTTTTACCCACGCCGTTGCGGCCCAGCACCACGGTGACTTTGCCCGGCGTGGCCTCCAGGCTGACGTCGCGCAGAATGTGCGAGCCGCCGTAGTACTGGTTGATTCCTTTGACTGACAAACCCATGGTGTTAGCGCCCTAAATAAACTTCAATCACCCGCTCGTCGGCCTGGACCTGGGCCAGTGGCCCCTGAGCCAACACCGAGCCTTCGCACAGCACGGTCACGGTGTCGGAGATGGCTTTGATAAAGGCCATGTCGTGCTCCACCACCACCAGCGAGTGCTTGCCTTTGAGGCTTAAAAACAACTCGGCGGTGCGCTCGGTTTCCTGGTCGGTCATGCCGGCCACCGGTTCGTCGAGCAGCAGCAGCTTGGGGTCTTGCATCAAAAGCATGCCAATTTCCAGCCACTGCTTTTGCCCGTGGCTGAGCAGGCCAGCCTGGCGGTTCAGGCTGTCTTGCAGGTGGATGGTGTGCAAGACCTCGATCAGCCGCTGGGCTTGTTCAGAGCTGCGTTTGAAGAACACCGAGGCGCGCACGCCTTTGTGGGTTTTGAGCGCCAGTTCCAGGTTTTCATACACCGTAAGTTGCTCAAACACCGTCGGCTTTTGGAACTTGCGGCCAATGCCCAGTTGGGCGATCTCGGGCTCGCTGTGGCGCAGCAGGTCAATGGTGCTGCCAAAAAACACGGTGCCCGAGTCGGGCCGGGTTTTGCCGGTGATGATGTCCATCATCGTGGTCTTGCCCGCGCCGTTGGGGCCAATGATGCAGCGCAGCTCGCCTGGCGCTATGTCCAAGGAGAGGTGCTTGATGGCCTTGAAGCCGTCAAAGCTGACGTTCACGTCCTCCAAATAAAGAATGCGGCCATGCGAAACGTCCACCTCTTGCGAGGTGCGCACGCGCGCAAACCCGGCGTTTTGGCCACCCGCTGCCGTTTGGCCGCTGGGTTGCAGTTGCGCGCGGGCCTGCAGGCGCTGGGCGCCTTGCTCCAATAAATCGGGGGTCATGCCTGGCCTCCGCACAGTTTGCGCACCAAGCCCACCACGCCCTGGGGCAGGTAGAGGGTGACGCCGATGAACAAGGCCCCGAGGAAGTACAGCCAAAACTCGGGGTAGGTGACGGTGAGCCAACTCTTGGCGCCATTGACTAAAAAGGCGCCAATGATGGGGCCAATCAGCGTGGCGCGGCCTCCGACTGCGGCCCAGACTGCAATCTCAATCGAGTTTGCCGGGCTCATTTCGCCCGGATTGATGATGCCGACCTGCGGCACGTACAAAGCGCCAGCCACGCCGCACACCATGGCCGAGAGCGTCCAGATGGCCAGCTTGTAGCCCAGCGGCGAGTAGCCGCTAAACATAACGCGCGACTCGGCGTCGCGAATGGCCTGGAGCACGCGGCCAAACTTGGACGCCACCAGCCAGCGCGCAAGCAAATAAAAACCCAGCAAAAACGCCGCCGTTAGCACAAACAAAGCCATGCGCATGCCCGGCGTGGCAATGGTGATGCCCGCCAGCCGCTTGAAGTCGGTAAAGCCATTGTTGCCGCCAAAACCTGTCTCGTTGCGGAAAAACAGCAGCATGGCGGCAAAGGTGAGCGCCTGGGTGATGATGGAAAAGTACACGCCCTTGATGCGCGAACGAAAGGCAAAAAAGCCAAACACCAGCGCCACCAGACCCGGCACCGCTACCACCAGGAACAGCGTGGCGGGCAAGCTGCCGCTCAGGGCCCAATGCCAGGGCAGCTCTTTCCAGTCCAGAAACACCATGAAGTCGGGCAAGGCGCTTTTGTAATTGCCGTCCAGGCCAATTTGGCGCATCAGGTACATGCCCATGGCATAGCCGCCCAGCGCAAAAAACAGGCCGTGGCCCAGGCTCAGAATGCCGGTGTAGCCCCAGATCAGGTCCATAGCCAGCGCGCACATGGCGTAGCACATGATTTTGGCGACCAGACCGACGGCAAAGTCGCTCAGGTGAAAAACGCTGCCCTCAGGGACAAGCAAGTTGAGCACCGGCACTAGGCCGCAGAGCAGCGCCAGCACGGCCAGCCAGACGGCCCAACCGGTTCGCGACAGCACGGGGGCGGGAGTGGGTAGAACGATGGTCGTCATGCTTCGGCACTCCGGCCCTTCATGGCAAAAATGCCTTGCGGACGCTTTTGGATAAAGATGATGATGAACAGCAGCACGGCAATTTTGGCCAGCACCGCGCCGGCCAGGCCTTCGAGAAACTTATTGAGCACGCCCAGGCCCAGCGCGGCGACCACGGTGCCTGCGAGCTGGCCCACGCCGCCCAGCACCACCACCATAAAGGCGTCCACGATGTAGCTTTGGCCCAGGTCCGGCCCCACATTGCCCACCTGGCTGAGCGCGCAGCCCGCCAAACCGGCAATGCCCGAACCCAGCGCAAAGGCATAGGTGTCAATACGCGCGGTGTTGACGCCCATGCAAGAAGCAATCGGGCGGTTTTGTGTAACGGCGCGCACGAACAGGCCCAAACGTGTTTTGCCCACCAGCAGCGCCACCGCGGCCAACACCGTCAGGGCAAAGGCGACGATGATGATGCGGTTGTAAGGCAGCGACAAATTGCCCATGAGCTGGACACCGCCACTCATCCAGCTGGGGTTTTCCACGCCCACGTTTTGCGCGCCAAACAGGGTGCGCACGCCTTGCATCAGCATCAGACTGATGCCCCAGGTGGCCAGTAGCGTCTCCAGCGGGCGGCCATACAAAAAGCGGATCACGCTGCGCTCCAGCGCCGCGCCAACCAAAGCCGACACCAGAAACGCCACCGGCACGCTAGCGAGCAAATACCACTCAAAGGCGCCTGGCAGGTATTTTTGGAACACGCCTTGCACTACGTAAGTGGCATAGGCGCCAATCATCATCAGCTCACCGTGCGCCATGTTGATCACGCCCATCAGGCCGTAGGTAATCGCCAGGCCCAGCGCCACCAGCAGCAAGATGGAGCCCAGGCTGATGCCGCTAAAGATCGCGCCCAAGCGGTCGCCCCAGGCCAGGCGGTCTTTGACCTCGCGCAGGCTTTTGAAAAGCGCTTGTTTGACCTTGGGGTCGGTCTCGATTTGCAGGCGTTCGGCCAGCAGGGTTTGCGTGGCGGCCTGCGCACTTTGGCCCAGCAATGCGGCGGCTTGCTGGCGTTTGGTGGGGTCGTCGCTGGACAGCAAAGCCGCGGCGCGCAACAGGCCCAGGCGGTCGCGAATGTCCGCCTCGGTTTCTTGCGCGAGCGCCTTGTCAATCAAGGGTAGTTGTGCGTCGCTCACATGGCCTTGCAAGGCCTTGGCGGCCTCGCGGCGCACCGCAGGCTCGGCGCTCAGCAATTTGAGCGCGGCCAGCGCGTTATCGATTTCGCCGCGCATGCGGTTGTTGACCATGGCGTCTTCGGCGGCTTGCAGCGCATCGGCGGAGATGCTGCGCGGGGCGCCGCTCGATGCATCCAATGCTTTGTCGCCTTGTACGACCACCGGCTTGCCGTCCACCACTTTGACCGCACCGTCCGCCAAGGCTTGAATAAATACCAGGGTCTGGGCGTCCGGGCTTTGCACTGCGGACTGGAGGGCGGCGATGCGGGCGTCTGCGTCGCCAATGGCCATTTTTTGCGCCTGCTCTGCGGTGAGGGCGAAGCTCGCGCTAGCGCTGAACAGGGCCATCACGCCTGCACACAGCGCGCGCTGAAATGCGAATTTCACTTTTACGTAGTGGCTTTCCCCCCCTATCCCCCCGGCCCCCTTTCCACCCCAGCGGGGTAGAAAGGGGGGGTGAACAGCCACATTTGGTTTCTTCGCAACGGCTAGGGCACCACTGGCCACTACCGTGGAAAGTTGGCTCGCGGCGCCTCCCTCAGTCGCCAGCGACCGGGTGCCACGCCAGTAGAAGGCTAGCCGACGCGACAAAATCAAATGTGGCTGTTGGCCCCCCTCTCTCGCCCGCTGGGCGAGAGAGGGGTTGGGGGAGAGAGTGGGGAGAACGCTGAAAGGCAGCCATGACTTCACTGCCCTCGTAAAGGTTTTAACTTTCACGTTGAATCTCATCAGAGTCCTATAAATAAAAAAACCGGCGCAACTTTCGGGCCAACCTGCGCCCGAAAAGCTGCGACGGCGGTTCAGCGCCTTAAAAAGGTGCTTACTTCTTCACAGGCTCATCAGGCTTCTTGTCATTGCCTTCGATGAACGGAGACCATGGCTTGGCCTTGACCGGGCCAGGCGTTTTCCACACCACGTTGAACTGGCCGTCGGCCTTGATCTCACCAATGAACACCGACTTGTGCAAGTGGTGGTTCTTCTCGTCCATCTTGGACGTGATGCCGCTGGGTGCGGTGAAGGTTTGACCGGCCATGGCGGCGATGACCTTGTCCACATCGGTGGACTTGGCTTTTTCCACCGCTTGCTTCCACATATTGATACCAATGTAGGTGGCTTCCATGGGGTCGTTGGTCAAAGGCTTGTCTTTGTGACCCGCAATGCCCTTGGCCTTGGCGTAGTCGGACCACTTCTTGATGAAAGCGTCGTTGGTCGGGTTCTTGATGCTCATGAAGTAGTTCCATGCAGCCAGGTGGCCGACCAGCGGCTTGGTGTCCACGCCGCGCAACTCTTCTTCACCCACCGAGAACGCCACCACGGGCACGTCTTTGGCCTTCAAGCCGGCGTTGCCGAGCTCTTTGTAGAAGGGCACGTTGGAGTCACCGTTGATGGTGGACACCACCGCGGTTTTGCCGCCAGCGGCAAATTTCTTCACGTCAGCCACGATGGTTTGGTAGTCCGAGTGACCAAACGGGGTGTATTTTTCGTCGATGTCGCTGTCTTTCACGCCCTTGGATTTGAGGTACGCGCGCAAGATTTTGTTGGTGGTGCGGGGGTACACGTAGTCCGTGCCCAGCAAGACCCAGCGCTTGGCAGCACCACCGTCTTTGCTCATGAGGTAGTCCACTGCGGGAATGGCTTGCTGGTTGGGCGCTGCACCGGTGTAGAACACGTTTTTGGACAACTCTTCACCCTCGTATTGCACGGGGTAAAACAGCAAGCCGTTCATTTCTTCCACGACGGGCAGCACCGATTTGCGCGACACCGAGGTCCAGCAGCCGAAGATCACGTCTACTTTGTCTTGACCGAGCAGCTGCTTGGTTTTTTCGGCAAACAGGGGCCAGTTCGACGCGGGGTCAACAACCACGGGCTCGAGCTTCTTTCCCAGCAAACCGCCCTTTGCGTTGATTTCTTCAATAGCCATCAAAACGGTGTCTTTCAACACGGTTTCTGAGATGGCCATGGTGCCTGAGAGGCTGTGCAAAATACCGACTTTGATGGTGTCACCCGCATGGGCGGGCATGGCGGACAGGCCAGCCAAGGCGACGGCAGCTGTAAGTGCTTTGAGCGTAAAACGACGATGCATGAAAAATCCTCCGGTGGTTGATATAAGTCGTTTCACTTACTCCCGGCGATGCGGTTTGTGTGAAACTTGTGTCAACTTTAGGGAGAACCAGAGGCCGAGAAAATACGCCGACTGGCGTATGGGGCGGCGTACGCCTGACTTACAAGCTGCGCTATTCGATCTAACGCCCGCGTCTTTGCTCGCGCAGCATAAACAGGTAGAGGCTCTCCACCTTGTCACGTGCCCAGGGGGTTTTTCGCAAAAACTTCAGGCTCGATGAAACACTCGGATCTACCGCAAAACAACGAATGGCGATGTGTTGCGCCAGGCCTTCCCAACCGTAATGCTCGGCCAGTGTTGTGACCATGGCTTCGAGCTTGACACCGTGCAGCGGATTGCGCGGCTGCTGCGCCGAGGCAGTGTTCGGGGTGGCGGGGGATTCGGGTAAATCGGTGGGCATGGGCCTATTTTCGCCCACGCCGCGCTGCGGGAGCGCCACCGCGCTTACGCCACTGAGAATCAGCCGCTGAACTGAGGTTGCAGCTGCGCAATGCGGGCTGTGGCCTTGCCAGCCGCTGCGGTGCGGGTTTCCACGCCGAGTTTGACGAACACGCGTTCCAGGTGCTTTTTGACCGTCATGGGGCTGCTGCCCAAAATGTCACCCACGTCCTGGTTGGTTTTGCCTTTGACGACCCAGTACAAGACCTCAGCCTCGCGCAGGGTCAGAGCAAACACATCGCGCATGGATTGAATGACCGCCTGGTCCGAGACCTCGCGCATGACGATCAGCCAGTCGTCGACGTCCCATTCTTCGCTGTCGGTAACAGAAGCGTTTTCGTTGTCGCCGGTTTGCTGGTGCAGGCGCAGGGTTAGGCGCGCACCGTCGCCCTGGGACAAGACCAGCGGCCGGGGCGCGTCCCCTCGCCGCAAGCAACGCAGGCATTCCTGCAGCCAGGACTGCACCTCAGGTGCTGTTCGGCTAGCGTAGGGCGGGTGCTTGGGGCAATAACGCTGCAGCAGTTCGCGCGACAAGGGGGTTTGCCACATCAGCTTGCCGTCCTGCGGGCGCACGGTCAGCGTTGCGTAACCGAATGCGTCGAGTGCGTTGCGCGCTTGGCGCCGCTCGCGCGCGCCGGCCAGATGCATGGCCATGCGGGCCAGCAGCTCGTGGGGTTTGACGGGCTGGTTGACGCAGTCCGCGCCACCAGACTCCAGCGCCTGCACCAGATGCTCCGGGTGGGTGGGATCGGCCAAAAAAATGATGGGGGCCGGACTGGTCTGGGCCAGTGCCTTGAGGCGGCTTGCCAGATCGAAACCACTGCCGTCAACAAGCAGCGCGTCAAGCAGCAGCAGGTCGGGCGGCGCTACGGCGACCTGGGCCAGCGCCGCAGCGGCGCTGTTCAGAACCAGAGCACCATAGCCCGCGTCTTCCAGCAACTCGGCCAGGCCGCGCGCTTGCTGCATATCCGAACTCACCACCCAAATGGACTCGCCTTGGCCGGAACGAGCAGCAGCAGCGGGGATCATGCGCCAAGCCCTAAGAAAAAATCACCAATGCGGTGCATTTGCAGGCTGAATCCTTCAAAAACTTTAGTGGGCTGAATAGCTGCTGGTTTGCGCACCTTTACGATGCACGGCAGCGGTGTGTTGTGGTGCGTGAATGAACGGCTGGACTTCATCATGGGGTTCTCCGGTTGCAAGGGCTTGCGCCCCCTGAACCCTGCAGAATCCATGCCATCCGGCCTTTGCCGTATGCTTTTGATAGCAGGCATGGGCCTTGCTACTTTTCTATCACCCCTCTGGCCCTTATTTCTCAGACACACACCCCTTTATGGAACTTACCCCCCGCGAAAAAGACAAGCTCTTGCTGTTTACGGCAGCGCTTTTGGCCGAGCGGCGCAAGGCCCGGGGCCTGTTGCTCAATTACCCCGAAGCCCTGGCCCTGATCAGCGCCGCCGTCCTGGAAGGTGCACGCGACGGCAAGACCGTGGCGCAACTCATGAGCGAAGGCCGCACCGTGCTGACCCGCGCCGACGTGATGGAGGGCATTGCAGAAATGATCCCCGACATCCAGGTCGAAGCCACCTTCCCTGACGGCACCAAGCTAGTCACAGTGCACCAGCCTATTGTTTAACCCCACCCACTAGTTTGAAAACAAGGAGCCCGCTATGTCCTCACCCGCCTTTCAAGGCCGCTGGATACAAACCACCGCCGCCCTGGCCACGCTCACCGCACATGCCAGCACCTGGGCCCACCAGGGCCACGGCATGGAAGGCAGCCATTGGCACGCCACCGACATCTGGGGCGTGTTGGCGGCCGCAGCCCTTGTGGCCCTGGTTTTCTACCGCCGCAGATAAGTTATGACCCCTGGCGAAATCATCACCGACGGCGGTAGCCACACGCTCAACGCGGACCGCCGCACGCAAACCCTGCTGGTTAAAAACACCGCCGACCGGCCCATTCAGGTCGGCTCGCATTACCATTTTTCAGAGACCAATGGCGCGCTAAGTTTTGACCGCGCTGCAGCCCAGGGCATGCGCCTGAACATCGCCTCAGGCTCGGCCGTGCGCTTTGAACCAGGGCAAGAGCGCACCGTCGAACTGGTGGACTACGCTGGCGCACGCACCGTCTATGGCTTTCGCGGCCTTACGCAAGGAAAACTGTAAATGGCAACGATAGATCGCCGCGCCTACGCGGAAATTTTTGGCCCTACCGTGGGGGACCGGGTGCGCCTGGCCGATACCGGTTTGCTGGTGGAGGTGGAAAAAGACTACACGCTGGCCGCTGGGAGCTATGGAGAAGAAGTGAAATTTGGCGGCGGAAAGACAATCCGCGACGGCATGGCACAAAGCCAGCGCACCCGCCATGAGGGCGCGGTGGACTGCGTGATGACCAACGCCTTGATTTTGGACCACTGGGGCATCGTCAAGGCCGACATTGGCCTCAAGGGCGGGCGCATCGTGGCCATCGGCAAAGCGGGCAACCCGGACACGCAAAGCGGCGTGGACATCATCATTGGCCCGGGCACCGAGGTCATCAGCTGCGAGGGCAATATCGTCACCGCCGGGGGCATTGACTGCCATATCCACTTTATTTGCCCGCAGCAAATTGAAGAAGCCCTGGCCAGTGGCGTGACCACCATGATGGGCGGCGGCACGGGCCCCGCCACCGGCACATTTGCTACTACCTGCACGCCCGGCGCCTGGAACATTGAGCGCATGCTGCAAGCGGCAGACGCCTTTCCCATGAACCTGGGGTTTTTCGGCAAGGGCAACGCCAGCCTGCCCGCTGCGCTGCACGAGCAGATCAACGCCGGGGTGATTGGCCTCAAACTACACGAAGACTGGGGCACGACCCCTGCGGCCATCAGCAACTGCCTGGACGTGGCCGACGCCACCGACACCCAGGTAGCGATCCACTCCGACACGCTCAATGAATCGGGCTTTGTGGAAGACACCATTGCCGCGACCAAGGGCAGAACCTTGTGCGCCTTTCACACCGAAGGCGCCGGTGGCGGCCACGCACCCGACATTTTGAAAGTGGTCGGGCAGACCAACTTTTTGCCCAGCTCCACCAACCCGACCATGCCCTACACCGTGAACACGTTGGACGAGCATGTGGACATGCTGATGGTCTGCCACCACCTGGACGCGGGCATTGCCGAAGACCTGGCGTTTGCCGAGAGCCGTATCCGCAAAGAGACGATTGCCGCCGAAGACGTGCTGCACGACCTGGGCGCCATCAGCATGATGAGCAGCGACAGCCAGGCCATGGGCCGGGTGGGCGAAGTCATCATCCGCACCTGGCAAACCGCCCACAAAATGAAGGCCCAGCGCGGCTGGCTCAGCCCCGAGGCTGGCCGCAGCGAAGCCACCGAGGCCTTGCAGCGCAACGACAACTTCCGCGCCAAGCGCTATATCTCCAAATACACCATCAACCCAGCGATTGCCCACGGCATCAGCCACGAGGTGGGTAGCATCGAGGTCGGGAAATGGGCGGACCTGGTGGTATGGAAACCGGCGTTTTTTGGCGTCAAGCCCGCGCTCATCCTCAAAGGCGGCTTCATCGCCATGGCCGCCATGGGCGACCCTAACGCTTCCATTCCCACGCCCCAGCCGGTGCACTACCGGCCCATGTTTGGCGCTTTTGGCGGCGCGCTAAGCCGAGGCTCGCTGACCTTTGTGTCCAAGGCGGGTTTGGACGCTGGCATCAAAGACCGCTTTGGTTTGGCAAAAACCGTAAGCGCCATCAAAAACGTTCGCGGCGTGCGCAAGCAGCACATGGTGCACAACCACTACCTGCCCACCATGGAAATCGACGCCCAAACCTACGCCGTGCGCGCCGACGGCCAGTTGCTGACCTGCGAGGCGGCGGTGAGCCTTCCTATGGCGCAGCGTTACTTTTTGTTTTGAGAACTGTGGGCCTGCGCAGCCACGCCTCAGCGCGCTTGCATGTGGGCGCGAATCCAGGCGGCGAAGCTGGCTTCGTCGATATCGCCTGCGGCAACGCCGAGCATGGTCATAACGCAATCGGCGTCAGTGGCCTGCAGATCGAAACCGTTGAGCACCAAGAAAAGCTCGGTCGCGACGAAAGCGGTGCGCTTGTTGCCGTCCGAAAACGGATGGTTGCGCGAAATCCCAAATCCGTAGGCGGCTGCCAGCTCGGCAACATCCGGCGAGCCGTCATGCGCGAGTTGCTCGGCGCAGGCCAGTGCGGACTCCAACGCGTTGGCATCGCGCAATCCTGCCAATCCACCGTGCTCGGCCAACTGCTCCGCGTGAACCACTTGAAGCACATCCGCGCTCAACCAGCGCCAAGGCCGGTTCGTCACGCTCATTTGGCCAACTCATGCAGAACGGCGCGCCGGTTTTTCATGATGCGACGGGCCTCGGTCATTTGCAGTTCAAACTCGGGGTCGTAGGTGGAAAGCGTGAATCCGTTGGCTGTCTCGCTGACAAACACGCTGTCGCCTTTTTCCAGTTTCAGCCGCGACAGTAGCTCTTTGGGCAAAATCACACCCACGGAATTACCAATTTGAGTCAATTTGAGTGCGGTCATTGCAGCCTCCGAAAGTTATAACGTTTGTAATACTATCCACTATTTCGCCAGCAGGCAACCCCGGGCCCGCTCCCGCTGCACCCTTGTCCCTGCAAGCACATCACACCCAAAAAGCACGATGCTCCAAACCTCCAAACTCATCCCCAAAGGCGCAGGCCTGGCCCCGGCGCTGGTCAAGCGCGCAGTCACCGTCGAGCTGGACTGGGACGTTCGGCAAAAAAGCCGCTTCGACGCTATCGACTCGGCCGGTCGCACGCTGGGCGTCTTTTTGCCACGCGGCACTGTGGTGCGCGGGGGTGACGTGCTGGTGGCGCAGGACGGATCGCTGGTGCGGGTGCTGGCGGCGCCGCAATCGGTGCTCAAAATTACCCATTGCAGCACCCACGGCACGCCCTACGACCTGATACGCGCCGCCTACCACCTGGGCAACCGGCATGTGCCCATAGAGCTCAAACCCGACCACCTGAAAATCGAGCCCGACCACGTGCTGGCCGACATGCTGCGCTCCATGCACCTGATCGTGCACGCCGTGGACGAGGCCTTTGAGCCCGAAAACGGCGCCTACGCCAGCGGGGGCCACGCGCACGCCGGGCACGAGCACAGCCACGCAGGCGCGCACGGAAATGCGCACGACCACAGCCTCGGCGCAGACCACCACCACGCGCCCGCCACCGGCGCTGCTAAGGCTGCGGCAATCCCCCTTGCCGCCGCCCACGTACACGGCCCAGGCTGCGGCCACGACCACTGAGACACTGCCCGTGCTCGACGCAAGCCTGATGCAGCTCATGTGGCTGGCCTCACCGGCCTTGCCGATTGGCGGATTTTCGTATTCCGAAGTGCTGGAAGCCGCCGTGGACAGCGGGCGCGCCAACACCGAGGCGCAGGCCTGCGTCTGGTTGCACGACCAGTTGCATTTGAGCCTGGCGCGCAGCGACTTGCCCGTGATTGCGCAGGCCGTGGTCGCTTGGCGCACCGCAGACAGCGCCACCATTGCCCGCCTGAACGCCTGGATTTTGCAAACCCGCGAAAGCCATGAGCTGCGCGCACAAACCGAGCAAATGGGCCGCTCGCTGCTGGAATGGCTGCGCAACCACACCACCGCCAGCGCGCCCGATATTGCGCTCTTGGCCGCCATGGACCCAAGTTACCCGGTCGCATTTGCGCTGGCCGCTGCCGGCACTGAAGCGCCGGAGCGCGCCTGCTTGCTGGCGTACGCCTTTGGCTGGGCTGAGAACATGACGCAAGCGGCCATCAAGTCCGTACCCTTGGGCCAAAGCGCCGGGCAGCGCATCTTGTCGGCGCTTGCCGCGCGCATTCCGGCCGCCGTTGACCACGCCTTGGCGCTGGCGCCCAGCGCGCAACAAGCGTTTTCACCCATGCTGGCCATTTTGAGCGCCCAGCATGAAGTCCAATACTCCCGCCTCTTTAGATCCTGAAAGCGTTTCTATGTCCGCCCTGCACCACATCGCTAACCGCACCAAAAACCTGCCCCCCTTGCGCGTGGGCATAGGCGGACCGGTGGGGTCGGGCAAAACCACGCTCTTGGAGATGCTGTGCAAAGCCATGCGCAACCAGTACGACCTGGTAGCCATTACCAACGACATCTACACCAAAGAAGACCAGCGCCTGCTCACCGTGAGCGGCGCCCTGCCCGCCGAGCGCATCATGGGGGTGGAGACCGGCGGCTGCCCGCACACCGCCATCCGCGAGGACGCGTCCATCAACTTAGAGGCGATTGACCGCATGCTGGTGGATTTTCCGAACGCGGACATCGTGTTCATCGAGAGCGGCGGCGACAACCTGGCCGCCACCTTCAGCCCCGAGCTCTCGGACCTAACGATTTACGTGATCGACGTGGCTGCAGGCGAAAAGATTCCGCGCAAAGGCGGCCCTGGCATTACCAAAAGCGATTTGTTCGTCATCAACAAGACCGACCTGGCGCCGCACGTGGGCGCTAACTTGGACGTGATGCGCGCCGACACCATCCGCATGCGCACCACACCCAAGGGCCTGCGCCCCTTTGTGATGACCAACCTCAAGACGCTGACCGGTGTGGACCAGATCGTGGCGTTCATAGAAACCAAGGGCTTGCTGCTGGCTTCATAAGCGGCTGGATGTCCGCCAAGGGAGCACTCTGCCCCCGTTAGAATGCCAACCATGGAAGCTTGGCCGAGCGGTTTAAGGCACCGGTCTTGAAAACCGGCGAGGATGTGAGTCCTCCGTGAGTTCGAATCTCACAGCTTCCGCCAGAACCGCCTATTAGGCGGTTTTTTTTCGTCACAAATATCCCCTAAAAACTCTAATCCTGCCCTGAAAGCCTGTTTCATGGGCTTGCATGGTGTCTCACTAGGTCGTAAAATCCTATGTGGGTATAGATGTTGTTACGAAGGAATCCACCATGCCAAAGCTCGCCAAGCCTCTCGGGGCGCTCGCCGTGAAGAACCTGAAAACCGAAGGCCTGCACGCCGTCGGGACCGTTAGCGGCCTGCACCTGTCTATCAGCGCCAGCGGCGCCCGGTCCTGGATCCTGCGAACCAAGATCGGCACCAGGCGCTCTGATATCGGTTTGGGGGCCTATCCCGCCGTCTCGCTGGCGCTGGCGCACGAAAAGGCCCAGGCCATCAAGGAAACCATCAAGCAAGGCATAGACCCAGTGGCCGCCCGGACCCGCAGCCGCTCCACCGTTGAATGGACCTTTGAGCGCTGCGCCCTGGAATACATCAAACTGCACCGCACAAGCTGGAAAAGCGCCAAACACGCAAGCCAATGGGAAAACACGCTGGAAACCTATGCCTATCCCCATATCGGCGCCAAACACGTTCGCGATATCGGCGTGGGGGACGTTCTATCGGTCATTGAACCGCATTGGCTTACCAAGAACGAAACCATGGTGCGAATCCGCAACCGCATTGAACTGGTCTTGTCCTGGGCCGCCGTGCGTGGTTATCGCAGCAAGGACAACCCTGCCGCATGGCGTGGCAACCTAGATTCAGCGCTTCCCAAGCCTAGCAAGATCAACAAGCGCCTGGCCCACAAAGCGCTGCCCTTCACCCAGGCACACGAATTCATGGGGCGACTGCGCCAAACCCAGGGAATGAGCGCCAAGTGCCTGGAATGGCTCATTCTGACCGCGACGCGATCCAATGAAGCCCGAGGTGTCACCTGGACAGAGATTGACCTGCAAGGCGCCACCTGGACCATACCCGCCACCCGGATGAAAGGTGGCCGCGAGTACCGCGTGCCCCTAAGCGCCGCCGCGCTGGCCCTACTGCAAACCATGCCAAGGTTTGAAGGCAACGACCTGGTGTTTCAAGGCCGCAGCAACAAGCCCATGTCAGATATGAGCATGACCCAGCAAATGCGCCGCATGAAGGTTGACGCCGTGCCGCATGGTTTCAGATCTACCTTTGTCGATTGGGCCGCAGAACGCACCAGCTACCCGGTGGAACTGCGCGAAATGGCCCTGGCTCACACCTTAGGCGACAAGACCCAGGCCGCCTATCAGCGTGGCGATATGTTTGAGCGCCGCCGTGCATTAATGAACGACTGGGCAGTCTATGTGAATACCGCTCCAGACTCTTCCAAGGTCGTGCAGATCAGGGGGGCTGCTTGATGGACGGACTAGCTAAATTTGAGGAAACACTCAACAAACCGCGCGCCAAGTGGAGCAAGGCCGACTGGCGAATGGTGGCGCATGAACTTGCAGGGGTGAAAGCCACTAAGGGTAGGCCAAAGCTGACAGAAGCTCAAAAGCAGAATAGAGACTTTCACATCCAAGCCGCTGAATTCTGGCGTGACCAAGCCATTGAAATGGAGTCAGTGCCCGATGGAGATATTGACAAGCTAGTCGAACTTAAAAGTACCCCATTGGTTGATGGCAATGTTGGCATGGTGATAAACCGTAAAGCCAAGCTCGACCAATTCACCGCCACCAAACTGGTAATCGTTGAAACCGTTAACAGACTCGATAACACGCCAGACCTAAGCGAAAAAGACAAAAAACAGGTGCGCAAAATCCGAACTTACAAAGTCAAAGCATCTGAGACCCTTGCGCGAGCGATCCAATCTATGCAGAAAAACAAGCGGGAAAAAAAGGTACCAAATTAATCCCGCCTTGCCCGCCTTGAACCTTCTCGCATCGTATTTTTGCGATGCACTGAAGGTCACTAAATGGCACAAACTTACATCCGACTGAAGGACTTGGCTTCAACAAAAACCAAGCCCGGTCTACTGCCTTGCAGCACTGCCACCATTTGGCGAAAGTTGGCCGCTGGCACATTCCCCAAGCCCGTCAAGTTAGGCGAACGCATCACCGCTTGGCACTTAGATGACATTGAGAAATGGTTAGCCGCCCGTCACAAAGAGGCAGCCAAATGATCGCTGTCAAGCACCAACGAAACGACATAGCGCGCGCTGTGGATGCCCTGTACGCCATACCCTCTGACCTACCCCGCGATGAATGGGTAAAGGCTGGAATGGGCTTTCATGCTGCTGGAGGTAGCTTTGAGGACTTTGACGCATGGAGCGCCCAAGCCAACAACTACAAAGCAAACGACAGCCGTGCCGTTTTTCGAAGTTTCAAACTCGGCAAAGGCGTAGGCGAAGGCACCCTGTATGGCATGGCCCGTGATTTCGGCCATGACCTAGGCTCAAAGCCGCCTCATACGCCGCCGCCTGCCAGACAAGCAGCGCCAAAGCCACCAGCACCAGTAAATGACCCGCTGCCGATCTGGAGCCGATTTCAGCCTGCGACAAGCGAGCACCCCTACATCCAAGCCAAGGGAGCCGCTGCCGTGCCGATTGAAGGCCTGCGCGTGGTGCCTCATGGTGACCCGCTGCGCATCATGGGTGAAAGCATGGCCGGGGCTTTGGTGGTGCCAGTGGTGCGATCTGATGGTGAGTTGGCAAGCCTGCAATTCATCACCGTTGGCGCGACCGCCGAAAGCCTGAAAGCCAAGGGTAAGCCCAACAAACTGAACCTACCGGGTGCCAGTTTGGACGGATGGTCTACTGTGGGTGAGATGCTGCCCGGTGGCGTGGTTTACTTGTGCGAGGGCATTGGGACAGCATGGGCCGCCTGGATGGCGAAAGGTCACGCCGCCGTAGTTTGCTTTGGTGCTGGCAACATGGGCAAAGTGGCCCAAGCCCTGCGCCAGCAAGACAGCGCCGCCCGTTTGGTGCTGTGCCCTGACGTGGGCAAGGAGGCCCAAGCCCAAAGCATTGCCGCCGCCGTGGATGGTGCCGTAGCCGCGATGCCGGAGGGCTGGCCCAACAATTCAGACATTCACGATCTATCCGAAACTGAGGGCCTGGACATCGTGGCCGCATTGCTGGACAGCGCCAGCGAACCGCCAAAGCTCGAGCCGCTGTTAAAGCCCGTTTCGGTGTTTGATGTGCTGAGCCACCCAGCGTCGCCGCCTGAGTTTGTCTGGGATGGCTACCTGCCGTGTGGCGTGGTCACCTTGCTGAGCGCGCATGGAGGCACGGGCAAAAGCACCATAGGCCTGATGCTGGCAGTTTGCGCCGCATTGGGCCGACCGCTATTTGGGGTGAACGTCAAACACTGCAAAGCGCTGTTTGTAAGCCTTGAAGATGGCCCAAACATTGTTCGACATAGGCTTGCCGCAATTTGTAAGCATTGGGGGGTTGACCCGCTGGCGCTGGGTGACCGCTTACGAATTGTTGATGGAACCGAATGCCCCGAATTGTTTGCCGCTGCAGCCCGTGGTGATGGCGAGACGACGCCCACCTATGACGAACTGCACCGACTGGTGCAAAAGACTGACACTGGCTTGGTGGTGGTGGATAACGCCAGTGATGCCTTTGGTGGAGATGAGATCCAACGCCGCCAAGTGCGCGCGTTCATACGTTCATTGGCCAACCTTGCGCGCCTGACAGATTGCGGGGTTTTGCTGCTGGCGCACGTTAACAGGACAACCAGCACGGCAAGAAAAGCGGAAGGAGGTGAGGGGTACTCAGGTTCAACCGCATGGCACAACAGCGCCCGAAGCCGCCTGTTTATGACTCGTGTCGACGATTATGGGCCGGTGACACTGGAGCACCAGAAAAGCAACCTAGGCAAGCTGCAAAAGCCGATCGTGTTGGTTTGGCCTGAAGATGGCTTCCCACAACTGCATCAGGGTGATGGCGAGTTTGACGTGGACGAACTGACCCAGCACCAGCAAGGCCGCAAAGATGACGAAAAAGCCATTGCCTTACTCAAGCTGCTGGCAGAGTTCGAAAGCCGGGAGCAGTATTGCAGCCCCATTGCCACCGCCAGAAACAATGTGTTTGCCATGCTCAAGAGTGACACAGCATTTCAGCGACTGAAGCTGAACTCAGATGGTTGTAAGCGCATCGTGACCCAATGCCAGCGCGCCAAGTGGTTAGAACCAGTGGACTACCGCACACACGACCGCAAAACCCGCCCCAGGTGGACCCTAACTGCAGAGGGCCGCACGTTTGCCGGATTGCCTGCGCCTTGCGCGCCTTGTATAGATGAAAGCGCAGAAAGCGCAGAGGGCGCAACGGGTGCGCCTTGCGCGCCTTGTGGCGTAGGGGGTGTGGGGGAATAGAGCGCACATACAAGGCTCGGTAGGAAGGCGCATTGCTTGTCCTACCTTTTCAGTTTTCATAAGGATTTTTGTATGCAACATGAAAAAGTAAGTGAGGGCCTGTATTTCCACCACTGGGTCAATGGCCGGATTGAGCACCAGGGCCAAGTCCTCACCTCAAACACGGCTCAGTTATTTGAATGGTTTTTGGGCCATGACTCTGATGTGATTGAGGTCAACGATAAATATCTGAACAACTGCACCTTCTACCCAACGGCTGAAGATATGCGCAACGCCAAAGATGGCATTTGAAAGGAAACACCATGAGTAAATTCGATATCAGCACTTGGGACCCCATCCTGGCGCAGATCGCGCAGGGCCACAGTCTGAGCACCGTATTGACCCAGCCTGGCAGTCCCTCGTATTCCTGGTGTAAGACTGCGTTACGCGCGGACGCTGAACTTCAACGCCGGTATGTGGAAGCCTGTCAGGACCGCGCCGATCGCTTGGCGGACGACCTAGTGGCATTGGCGGACAGTCAGCCACCAGAGCACCTAGAAGGCCCAGGGCGCCATGCCTGGGTGGCCCAACTTCGCATCATGGTTGACGCCCGCAAGTGGACCGCCGCGAAGCTACGCCCAAAGGTTTACGCCGACCGTGTAGACGTGGAAGTCGGCCACCAGCAGATCAGCATTCGTGGCGCCCTAGAAGCGGCCCAGTCGCGGTTACTGAACATGGAGGGGTAGGCCTCGCGCGCGTACGCGTAGCTGGGCAGAATAGAGCGTAAGATAACTCGAATAAACCAGCAACGAAGGCAAACCATGTACCTCACGACAAAAGCTATTTTTTCTTTGGGTGCCTTGATAGCCGGTAGCGCTGTCCTAGCCGAGTGCAACCCCACCCTACCCCGCGCGGCGCTGATAACCTGTTTGATGGCCGAACAACAGAGCCAAACAGGTTTTCTGCCCCACCAAAGTCAATTCAGCAATCAAAACTTGCAATTCCAAGCGCCTATGCCTGTTTATCAGCAGCAACCAATCTACCAGCAGCCGCAACCAAGCTATCAGCAACAGACACCTGTTTATCAGCAGCAGCCCGTCTATCAATTTCAACCGGTGCTCCCCCCAAACAATCAGAGCTCATACCGTTAACGAGATTTATTCAGCCATTATTAGTGGGTGAAACCAAGGTACTGTCGATTCAGAGTCCGACCCTCTACAGAGCAACTCTTGAAAAAGACTGAAAAAAGTCAGGTTTTATTTTCTGAGATTCGCCAGCAAACGGCTTTCAATTCCGGAAATCGCTTGTGAGGCATCAGCCAGAGACATGGTCTTGATCGCCATAGCTTCTATTTTGTGAGTGCCCAAATAATAGGCAATATCAGCAGCGAATGGGCTAGGTGCCATGATTTCTATCATGTCGTCAGAGATCGCCAAATCTTGCGAAAAAACGACCTGCTGAAAATCAGGAAACAAGTGCATCCGTGGTTGCGCCGATTTCAGCCACTGCAACATGAAGGGGGGCAGCTCATTTGCAATTTGTGGAGCTTGTGCTTTTAAAGCCTGCTCCTCGCGCCGTCTATTTTCTAGCTGTAATGCCCTCGTTTGCTCCTCAATAAACCGTCTTTGTGCAGCCGCTTGCTCTGCTTGAGCCTGGGCGTTCTGGGCATTCATCATCCTGCTGTATTGATCGAATGGGTCCGGCGGTTGGAAAAAGGTTGCCCCACGACTAATTTGCTGGTTCAACGTTTGTGCGTCTGCGGTCGCACCTAAAATTGAACACAGCAATGTGGAAACCAGAAAAAAACGATTGAACATAGATAGCCTTGACTTGAGTCGTTTCACAGTACTGCATTTCACATACGCCTGCAACAAAAAATTGTTCGCGGGGGCACCGCATACGTTAGCACTTCCGCTCGGACCCACCCCCCACCCCCATCAAGCGAAGCGCCGGGCCCTGCGTTTTCCGGCCAGCCACGGCAAGGCTCCAAGGCAGTGCCGCCGAGAAACTGAGGCCCTCACGAACTACCAAACGCAAGGGACGTTCATTTGTTTTTTGGTTGGTATGTATGTGGGTAGAACTTAAAAAAGCCTCTGAAATGCGCATAGATGCTAGATGTTCTACGGACACAGCTTCCGCCAAGTCAATAAGTTTTGCGCGGGTTTGCAGTCTGTTAGTGCTTGAATTACCACAATTGTTACCACAGAGCACTTTGGGACCTACTTCGGAACGCCAAAAACCACCCGCTGCGCTGGATGCCCTAGTAAATGCCGAACTGGCTAGCGTTAAGCCCCAATGTCACCAACAGATCGATAAAGTAGCTGCTTTGTGTGAGGTCGAGGTCTACCGCGCCGTCGGCCCCCGCAAAGCTCCCATCCACATCCCCACTCAGGTAGCCCACCAGCCCCACATGCACCGGGCTGGTGCCGCTCAGGGCGGCGGTAATGCTGGTTTGCGGCACACCGGGCGCCAAGCTGGCCTTTGCAGGCACCGTGCTGTCAATCTCGTTGACAAAGTACCATGTCGGGTCAGGGGCGGTAAGGCCCACCACGTGTTTGAGCACCCCAATAGCATCACTGAGTTGGACTTGGCCGTTGCCGTCATAGTCCGCCGCCAGGGCCTGGTAGGGCGACAAGGCTTTACCGGTTCCGTTGACTTCCAGCCCGACGATCATCTTGAGGATGGCGATGGCGTCTTGCAGGTTGACGGCGGCTGAGGTCGTAGTGGCCTCCGTGCTGGGGACGCTGCGGGTGGCGCTGAGCGTAATGGCAGTGTCGGTAATAGCCGCAAAACTGGCGCTGCCCACTGAGCCCGTGCTTTGGTTGGCGCTGCCAATGCCTACGGCCACGCCGTCGAGCAGGGTGTGGGCTTTCCAGCTGTAGGCCTGGATTTCCACTGTCTTTCCTGCAGAAACTAGTACTTCGGCAGATGTGGCGCGCTCCAGAG
>Ga0114978_10000180_pt1 | contig 52302 bp, 59 predicted proteins | sample S_140212_EF_Meta_FD_87027 | JGI IMG/M metagenome (GOLD analysis project Ga0114978, IMG submission 87027) | Freshwater microbial communities from Lake Simoncouche, Canada to study carbon cycling - S_140212_EF_MetaG | ecosystem: Environmental > Aquatic > Freshwater > Lake | place: Lake...
AACAGCCGTTTGGGCAAGACACTTCAGAGCTTTGGCTTCCGCAAATCCTACACAGGCAGTCTCCAATTGTGGAGCCCATGTGGTAGCCCAACACAATCAATCAGCATCAAGGAAGCAGGTGCTGAGGCCTATGCAGAAGTACTGACACGCAAGTTGGGCATCAAAGCCTACGCAGGATCACGTTTGGATTAATTAATCATTGACAGGGGAGCGATCCCCTGTTATAATACAGTTTTACAAGGAAACAAAATGGATAAAGCACAGAAACAAGCCGCCCTCAATACAGCATTGATCATTGGTTGGATCACCGTTGTGGTAGTTAGCCTTAGAGTTCTAATTGAATTCTTTGGTGTTCAGGTGTTTGGTATTGCCGTGGTATCAGCACTGTTGATCTTCTTGATCAAGATGATGTATGAAAACGAAGTGGCCAAGATCCGCACACTGGACCAGCTCAACAACAAGGAAGCCAAATGAACAAACAAGTTCGCGGCCTTGTACAGATCCTGTTTGGTCTAGTGCTGTTGATCATCGCAGGATCATCTGTAACACACAATGACGTCAACGATCTTGCATCGTGGATGATGGTCTTGGGCCTAAGCCTAGCAGGTACAGCACTGGGCCTCTTGGGCTACAGCGACATAATCGAATCACAATGTCAGTAAATAATCAACAAGGAACACAGATGAAAACATATCAAGAAGCCATCCAAGTCATTGCAGAAACTCGAGCACAGATGCTGACTCGTCCAGGCTACCCCATGGGCGTTTATATTCCAGAACCTGCAGTGGCTGTGATCTACGGTGTTGACGAGGAAGTGGTCTACATGGACTGCCAAATGGCCACCACAGAGCGCCGCAAACAGTTGACAGCTGCCTAACTTGACTGTATAATACACTTTTTAACGCATTAAGGAGCACACATGGCCACAGCCAAAAGCAAAGCACCCAGCAAGGGCACCACAGTACTGGAGTTTGATCAAGACGCGATCAAACGCAGAGAAAAAGAAGTAGCACGTGAAACAGATGACCAGATCCTTGAGCGACTGGCAGAACGCTTTGAAATCCTCACAGACATGACCAAGGCTGTCAAGTCAGGCGATGTACGTGCTATGATCGTCAGTGGCCCTCCGGGTGTGGGCAAGAGCTACGGTGTTGAAGCAGTACTGCAAAAGGACGGCCTGTTTGACATCCTAGGCGAACGCAAGCCCCGATTCGAAGTGGTCAAAGGTGCTATGAGTTCAATTGGACTCTACGCCAAACTCTACGAGTTCTCAGCGGAAAAGAATGTAGTGGTGTTTGACGACTGCGATTCAATCCTTATGGAAGACCTCAGCCTTAACATCTTAAAAGGCGCATTGGACTCCAGCTCACGCCGCTTTATCTCTTGGAACACAGATTCTAGGCTGCTACGCTCAGAAGGCATTCCAGATCGCTTTGAGTTCAAGGGTGCGGCCATATTCATCACCAACATCAAGTTCGAGCACGTTCGCTCAAAGAAACTCAAAGACCACTTGGATGCATTAGAAAGCCGTTGCCACTACATTGATCTGCAGATGGACACACAACGTGAGAAGATCCTGCGTATCAAGCAGGTGATCAAAGAGAACGAAATGCTGAGCCGCTATGAGTTTGAGCCTGTGGTAGTGGACGAGCTGGTAGAGTTCGTGGAAACCAATCAGGATAAGTTGCGTGAGCTGAGCCTGCGTATGGTACTCAAGCTGGCAGATCTGCGTAAGGCATTCCCTGCTACTTGGACTGCCATGGCACGTACAACCTGTATGAAGCGATCATGATACAGCGTGTGGCCCTTTACGCAACCCTGGGCCTGTTGCTGACTGCTCTAGGCTACACTGGCAGCTCAGAAGTGTTCTGGGCCATGCTGGGGCTGTTTTGGTGTGCAGAGCATCTAGCTCGTGCGGAAGGCTACGACTCAGCTGTAGAAGAAGCTGATCGTGTATTGCAGTATGCACAGCACCTGTTAGATCGTGCAGAGCAGGTAACTAAACAACAACAAGAGCAGACCAAACAATGACCGCCTTTACAGACTTAATAGAACGTAGCACTACATGCCAGTACATAGGACAGGCAGCTACAGGGCACAGCACACGGCTACAGCCTACCTGCACAGTACACAGCGTAGCAGGACGCTCTTACTGTGAGGAGCACTTGTGGTCAGTGTATCAGAAAGGTTCAGCCACTGCTCGCCGCAAGAAAGACGAGCGAGTAGCAGCCGCAGTATGGGACATAGAGTCAGAGTTCAATGCCGCTGTAGAAGAGCTGGTCAGCGAAGGCTTTGACCTCTGAGGGGGTGGGAGGTGGTGGCGGTGGGGGGCCGACTGCTCCCCGCAGCCGCTTGCTAGCTACAGCTAGCTTGCTTGCAGTACCCAGTTAGATGTAATCACCAGGACCACAGATCTCATGATCTATTAAAAATTGCACAGCTGATTTTTTGCACTAGTATACCCCTCGGGCTGTCCTTACTATGGATTCACAGTACTCACAGTAAAAAACTCACCCCACCCCTGCTTTTTTCACTTTTGAAAAATTTTTTTACAAGTTTTTTTGATCCACAGTTAGTCGGTGGCAGTGTCAGCGTTATTGGTTTTACCATTTCTGTTGTCACGCTGTTTACGCACAACCATTGTGTAGCATTCAGTTCTAGGCGCATAGTTTGTGATACGATCACAGAATGTTGCTGATCCACTGTAGCGAGCCATGCAGTAGTTACGTTCATCCAGGGTTTTTTTGTTAGCACACTCACTCATGTCAGCCCAGCACACTGTAGATATAGTGGCCAAACAGATCGCTGCCAGAATTCTGCTATTCATACAGTGCCACTACCGTGTCCACGATTGTACCACTGATCTCTGTGATTCTGTTCCCACCATTGCATAAAGTCATCACGATTGTTGTGGAACAGTCTCTGCTGTAGCTCCGTAGTTACACTTAGGCAAGTATTCAAATCTTGCCCACTCAACTCATGTTGCATATATGCAGTATCACAGTCCCAGTACCATCGGGTTAGGGTAGCATCGTCTACTATGTTTAATGTTAGAGCCACAGTGATTAACAGTGAATTAAGCATATACATATTTATGAAATTTTCTGCGTTGACCGCTCCGCGGCTTCGCCGCTGTTAACAGGAATGTGGCCACTAAATATGAGGATGAGTAGAACCCTACATTACGATTTTACCAGCTGTTCATGGTATAGACTGAGTTTGGATGTCAGCCATGCTCTTATACCCGGAGTCATTGAGGGGCTGTCGTTCTCGGGTGATGTCAAGGTCTGGGAGTTTCTGCCCCGGGATATTCTAAGACTATCTTGGCTAGCTGATCTGCCTTGGACTGTTACACAGGTTTTGGTATTTGGTCGCACCAGTGATAAAATAGACACTGTGGCTCACTTGGACCATCCTCGAAGCAATCCCAGTGCTGAAGATTGGGATTATCTGCCTGCGGCCATAAACTGGTGTGTAGGCGAGGATTACAAGCCCATGCAGTGGTGGTCTGCAGGCGGCCTGCCGGGCGAAACCATGGAGTTGACCACAGTGGATCAGGGCAGCTATGTACAGTGGCCCTTGACTGAGTTGGAGTTGATTGATCAGTGTGTGATTGGAGATAGACCCACATTGGTACGCATAGATCAACCTCACAGCATTGCTCCGGGACCGGGCACTAGAACCAGTGTTAGTCTTAGGCTAGCACCTTGGTCTGCGGAGTGGAGTCAGATAGTCAAGGATTTTGGGCCTTGGATCCGAGGTTAAAAAACGGATGTGGCTCGGGTTGACTCACGGGTTCATCTATACTGTCAAATCTTCTGCTAAATGTCAATCTGGGGATTTTTGCCAGGCAGTCAATGAACTGCTGCTGTGATATCACACTGTTGACCACTGAGTGGCAGTGTCTACGCCAACGCTGGCCGTAGCTTCGATAAAAATCTGTGGCTGTGTAGTGTCTTTGGGGTATCCATCCGTAGTTGATCAAGGGATAGATAAACACGCCATAGCCCGCAGAACCCCAGCCTTGATCTAGATCTCTATGCGAGGGCCAACGTGTGTTGACAATGTTTTGAACGTAGGCCACGCCTGGTCTTAGGGGCGTCAGTTGTTGACGCTGCCAGAACGCAGAGTCTGATCTACCGCTCTTGTAGTGTAGCTGTACTAGATCCGCAAACTGATCCACAACACCGTTGACCTGTGTGTTGGCCTGAGCCAGCGTTAGCCGCTGCGCCTGCACCAGTTGATGCCAAATCTGTAGCTGTGCCACTGTGGTGTGTATACTAGTGGCCTGCAGGGGTTCTAGGAAACTGCCCGCAAGCCCCAGACTCATGGTATTCTTGGTATAGGGTTGTTCAAGTCTACCCGGATCAAACCTAATCCATTTAATGGGCGTGATGGCATGTCCTAACACTGCTTCAACTTCAGCCTGAGCAGCTTGATCTGTAAGGTATCTGCTGTCGTAGACATAGCCACAGCCCACGCGATCCTGTGTGGGTATCTGCCACATCCATCCTGCACTGAGAGCACGACTTTCTGTCACGGGTTGTATGGGTCCTTGATGATCTATAAGGAAGGGCATGGCACGATCACAGGTTAGATATTCTCTATAGCTGTGCCACCCAGTGCCCAGGTGTTGACTCAACACACGGGCAAATCCAGAAGCGTCAATCCAATAGTCTGCTGCCACTGTTGTGCTGTTGGCCAGTGTGACACTGGTGATTAAACCATCAGCAGATGCCACGGCAGTGACTTCTGAATCTATAATTTCAGCACAGTGGGGTCCTGCCAGTTTCTTAAAATACTGTCCTACCTTATGGCCGTCAAAGTGATAGGCGTTGTAACCGTATGTGGTCTTTAGATCACGGTCCACACTGCTAAGACCGTGTTCTGCTAGATTGCCGCAGATAGTACTAAGATGCACACGATCTAGGCCCTGTGTAATGCAGTGTTCGATCAACACAGGATCCGAGTGTTCACTGACTTCAATGGTGTTGTCTATGGGTGCAATGTAGCTCGCGCCGTTGCCCTGCCAATTGGTGAAACGTATGCCCATCTTTTGTGTAGCACCAGTTTCACGCATGAACTCTGCTTCGTTGATGCCAAAGTCTGCCCAACGATTTTGTATAATGTTGAAGAAAATTCCCGTGGTTCCTTCACCTGCACCAATGATGCCAATTTTACTGCTTTCAATCACAGTAATTGAGTGTTGACCTGGACACATTTTGGTAATCCAAAGTGCTGCTAACCAACCTGCTGTTCCGCCACCAATAATGCATATTTTCATAGTGATATATTTAACAACCCATAAGTAGTCAGATAAATAAATTTAACAACGGAGAGAGTTTTATGTGGACAGTTAAATTATCGTATTCATTACCGGGACAAGACGTTTTAGTTGCACAATTTTTAGGTGAAGAAAATGTTCTGCAATTGGCAACTTACCTATTTGATAGCGAGCCAGATCCGCTGCCTTTTCCTGTTCAGATATTTGTCAGTGAGGATCTAAGTGAATCAGCTATGTATCTAACTTGGGCAAGCCAAGCAACGTTTGACAATTGGTATTCTGTGCATGGCAATGACTGGGAAGCTTTATTAACTGAATCAAATGCCTATGGCGCCGAACAAGGTATAGTTTTTGAACGTCAGTATCCGCCCTACGAAGACTACGATTGGGCTAGTAATTCGCCATCCAACATGATCCTTGTACAAGATATATTTTCTCATCTTGAAAACGCAAAATATTAATTTATTTAGATTTAGTAATCAACATATCTGTATCACACTTGCATAATTTTTGTCTACAGACTACAGGATCTGTAGGCAGGGCAAAATCTTCCTGTAGTCTGCCAATATAACCGCCCTGTTCACAGTTACCTCTGCGTACACTGCCGTCAAACTGCACAAATAAACTTTCCAGTCCAATATTGCACTGCCAATCTCGGAATTGATTTACTCCTTGATTGATTAGGTAGTTTGGCCAATAAGAGAGTGCGCCTACTCGTTGATTTTTATCATTATAAAGTTTACTTAGATGCCAAGCGTCTATAAACTCTAGAGAGTGTTTTACTTTGGGATTCCTATGCATAGTTGCAGCCATCCATGCCAGCTGTTCTTGACTGTAGGGCATACGTAGGGCACCCCAATCCACCAGTTTGGCCACTTCTACTCCTAATCCTGGAACAGCAGTTAGTTGCTGATGCATGTCAACACAGCGGTCCCAATATCTAGTATCCATCATTACCCGAGTCATAATGTCAGGTATTCTCTGCTGGGTTTCTACAACTCGCTCAATCCATTGATCGTCATGATACTGTGGATGATAACTGACAGCTATATTGGTCAGCGGGCAGTCGTCCCAGTAACTGCCACTGCGAACTCCGTTGGTGCTGACGCTGATATAGTGTCCTTCAAATAATCTTACTAGGGATTTGAACCAAGGACTTACTGTGGGTTCTCCTCCAGCAATAACTAGACGTACTTTATTGTGTTTTTCCAGTATCTTTTCAGCAAACTTTCTAGCATCGTCCCAGCTGTAGTGATGGTTTTTACCGGCATTAAGCATACTGGGGCAATAATCACAGTGCTGTGTGCAGATATTGTTGATCACCCAGGTCAAATGAAAAGTTTCTGCGGTGTTTTCTATTCTAGCCAAGTTTGATAAATCCATACAGGCTATTTACTATTTGAAAATACTATAAATACAAAATCTAAACTAGACCTTAAGGATCTTGTGATTATACTATGACAATAAGCTCGCTAACCAATTATATTTCCAACATAGATGCAACCTATCCCAAGCGTGGGCAGGACAACTCTAGTCAAGGATTCCGTGACAATTTTACCAATATCAAATCAGGGTTGACCACAATCCGTGATCAAATTGATGGTACAACTCTGTTAAAAGGCACTACCAGTACCACTCGTGCAGAAAATGCCGATGACTATCAAAACTACATGGTTGGTGCAGAAATACGCGAAGTTCAACTAGCAGACTGGACACAGAGATTATTTAGACGGGCCGCAGTTACGGGCACAGTTCTAGTCAGTTTCACAGATGCACCCATACACTATTTGGAAACCGCGGGCGACATCACAGTACAACTTCGTGAATTTCCAATTGATCAATACAGTAGTCTTAGACTGTATGTGGACATTTTATCCACTAGTACCACAGTGACCTTCTCAGATATCTCTAGTGTTACCAATGCTGCATTACTGCCTAATCTAACAGGCGGCGTCATGCGTAGTGATTTTGTAGGAACCTACGGTATTGAAATTTCCAGCGTTGACGGACTACAATACACATTCTCAGATTTGATTGATCGTAAGATTGATCAAACACAACAAACACTTAGTGGTGTTGCGGTCACAGGTGACTTTAATGATTTGATCAACGTTCCGGTTGCAAGCAAAGTTACACAGGGTGTTATGCAGGTAGGTGACGGACTTCAAGTTGCAGCCGGCGTGGTCAGTGTTGATACTTCGACCATTGTAGTTTCCCTAAACACTGCCACTACCAGTACAGCAGGTATTGTAAAGATTGGCAGCGGATTAAAGATCTCCGGAGAAGTATTAAGTTTAAGTTCAGCAACTACTTCAACGCTGGGCGGAGTTATTATCGGCAGCGGCCTAGCTATCAACGGATTGGGTGTAGTTAGCGTCAGCGGCGGAGTAGTTGGTGCAACCGGTCAAGCTGGCGCCAACGGCCTTGACGGCGCTACTGGTCCACAAGGTGAAACAGGTGCCACTGGTGCCACTGGTCTAGGACTAGGCAGTTATAGTACCAGCACTCATACAATTAGCACAGGTAATAAGACATTTGTTTTAAAAGATCAAACAGCACTGATTTTAGGTCAGCGTGTACGTGCAAAGAATTATCGAAGTACTATACCTGTTAATGATTGGTTAGAAGGCCAAATCACAGTAATTGACACTGTTACAAACAGTATTACCGTAGCAGTTGATAGAACACAGGGATTGGCATTAACCACCAGTACGTGGTTTGTAGTAGCCACAGCAGACTTAGGATCAACAGGTGCTACTGGACCTACTGGACCTCAAGGTGCTACAGGACAAGGAAGCACTGGTGCTACAGGACCGCTTGGTCCAATTGGATATCAAGGATATCAAGGAGCCACTGGCGCAGGAGCTACAGGTTCAACTGGTGCTACAGGTCCTCAAGGACCAGTTGGTGGTTACGGAGCAACCGGCGGCACTGGATCTACTGGTTTGCGTGGTGGTACTGGATCTACTGGTCCGCAGGGTATCCCAGGTACCCCAGGTGGTGCAACTGGTCCTATTGGTGCAACTGGAAGTACAGGTGCAACTGGATCTACTGGCGCAACTGGCTATACTGGAAGCACAGGATCAACAGGCGCTACTGGTTTACAAGGTTCAACAGGCGCTCAAGGAGCAACCGGTTTAACAGGTGCTACAGGTTCAGGTGCTACAGGTGTACAAGGTACAACAGGCTCAACTGGTGCTACTGGCCTTCAAGGCGCAACTGGCGCAGGTGCCACAGGTGCCACAGGTAATCTTGGTGCCACAGGCGCAACAGGGGCCACAGGCAATATTGGTAGTACTGGATCAACAGGGGCCACAGGTAATATTGGTGCCACAGGATCTACTGGTGCTACTGGTGCTACTGGTCCTGCAGGTGCTACAGGTGCAGGTGCTACAGGTGCTACAGGCAATATTGGGGCCACAGGTGCCACAGGTGCTACAGGTAATCAAGGTGCTACAGGTGCTGGTGCAACTGGTGCTACAGGCAATATTGGGGCCACAGGTGCCACAGGTGCTCAAGGCTCAACTGGCGCAGGTGCTACAGGTGCCACAGGCAATATTGGCGCCACAGGTGCCACAGGTGCTCAAGGCTCAACTGGTGCAGGTGCTACTGGATCAACTGGATCAACTGGTGCTACAGGACCAGCAGGTGCTACAGGTGCAGGTGCTACAGGAGTTGCTGGACCAGATGGTGCTACAGGTGCTAGAGGTGCTACGGGACCAGCAGGCGCCACAGGAGCATTGGGTTCTACAGGAGCCACAGGTAATCAAGGCAACCCGGGTAACCAAGGTGAGATTGGATCAACTGGAGCACAAGGCTCAACCGGTGCAACTGGACCTACAGGTGCAACAGGCGTAAGTAATGTTCCGGGTGCTACAGGCGCTCAAGGTGCTACAGGCGCGACTGGACCGCAAGGCTCTACAGGTGTAAGTAATGTTCCAGGTGCTACTGGCAGTAGTGGTGCTACAGGTCCTAGTGGTCCTACAGGAGGCACAGGTGCAACTGGTCCTACAGGTGCAACTGGCGGTGACGGTGCTACTGGACTAACAGGATCAGGTGCTACAGGTGCTACAGGATCGCAGGGTGCCACTGGTATTACAGGATCAACTGGCGCACAGGGATCAACTGGCGCTACAGGCCGTGATGGCGCTACAGGCGCTATGGGCGGAACTGGTGCTACTGGCGCTACAGGCCCGGTTGGTGCCACAGGTTCAGGTGCCACAGGTGCTCAAGGTGCCACTGGCTCTACAGGCTTTATAGGTACTACAGGGTCTACTGGCGCTACTGGCGCTACAGGTAATATTGGCGGTACTGGTGCTACTGGTGCTACTGGTCAAACAGGATTTAATGGTGCTACTGGTGCTACTGGACCGCAGGGTGTAGCAGGTAATATTGGTGCTACAGGTTCAACTGGTGCTACAGGTTTATTACAGTTTCCTTATACAGGAATCTTCACGTCAACTAACCCAGATGTTGCACTAAACAACGGCATTACTGGTGCTTTCCAACTATCAGGCGGAGCATATATTGGTAAGAACTTAATTGTTAATACTGATATACTAGTAAGTTCAACTTCTAGTTTTATTGGCACTGCTACAATGAGTGGAGGACTAACGGTTCAAGGTGGTGTAATTACTGGTAAAAGTGGAGCATCGTTACAGGGTTCAAATTCAACTTCAACACAAACTGGAGCATTAGTAGTACAGGGCGGTATTGGTTTATTTGGCGACCAATGGCAAAAAGGTGATTATATTCAAATAAACGGTGCTTTTTTATCATGGCACTACATAACATTTACTGGTACTCAAACTAATACTACTGCAACGGTACAAATTAATTGGAATGACGGGACCGATGTCACTAGCGTGTACAGAGCAAACAGTAACTTTGTCATTAACTGGTATAACGTGTTAGAGACAGATGTAACATACAAAAATCCAATGGTTATTGTTAACCAAACTAGCACTGCTAGAAGTTGTACCGGTGTAAAGATTGACGGAGTATTGCAACAAGTTGAATGGTTAGATGCTACTACGCATACTGGAATAGCAAATCGAACTGAAAAACTACAATTTAATCTAATTAGAGAAGTAGGAACTTGGACAGTTCTGGGCTCGGTACAATCCTTCGGATAAAATTTTATCATGGTAGACATAGTGTTGTAAATATGTTAAAATTACAACACTATGTTAAAATTCTCACACTCGGGCACATTTGGTGACCTAATCTATTCGCTAGCGATGGTAAAACATCTAGGAGGTGGCGACTTCTATCTAAGACTCAATGACATGGATCGTATGGCCAAACGTGTACTAGGTGCAGGTTCAGCAGGCGACCATACCGGAGAAATGACTCAACGACAGTTTGACATTCTTAAACCTTTCATGGAGAGTTTACCGTATATCAACAGCTTCAATGTTTACAACGGAGAAACTATTGATCATCAATTAGAGGAAGCCGGCTTTACTATTGTTCAACAGAATGGCAACTATACCTACAGTTATGCTACAGCACTGGGATTAGATTTTTATAAAAATTACAAGGAATTTATGTTGACTCCTTGGTTGGAAGTAGCAGATCCTATTCGTATTCCAGGAAGACCTGTGGTAGTTAATCGAGTCAATCGACACCTCTATGGCTGCGATCCAGAAATCAAAGGTTGGAGAGAATTTTTAAAACGTGGACTCACTGAAACCGCAGTCTATGTTGGCAAAGAAGATGAACACGCCTGGTTTGAACAAACTTTAGATATAAAAATTCCTCACTACAAAACAGAAAATATTTTAGAGGTTGCCCGTGTTATTGCGGGTGCAGAGCAGTTTATTGGCAGTCAAAGCATGTGTCTAAGTCTTGCAATTGGGCTAGGCAAAACTACTTTTTGCGAATGTCGCAAAGACCTACCACTAAACAGAAACGAATGTTACTTTATTAGATCAAATGTCCACTACTTCTAACCTTTCTTTCACCCATTCTGGCACACTTGGTGATGTGCTGACCAGCCTCTGTGTTGTTAAAATTCTCGGAGGCGGCGATTTTTATCTCAAGTTACATAATATGGATCGCATGATTCAAGAAAAACTTGGATGGCCAAGTGCCGGAATTCATAGTGGACGCATGACCCAAAAAGACTACGATATGATCGAACCTTTAATGAGAAGTCAAAGTTTTGTCAAAAGTTTCCAAGTATGGAAAGGTGAGCAGACCACACACGAACTCGAAGAAGTTTGTAGGCATCACAGTGCTGGCGGTGTATGGCCGCGAAACTTTTCTAATCAGTATGCTGCCAGTCAAGGCGTTGATATGGAAACAAACTTTGAAGCTTTACAACAGCGTCATTGGTTAGAATGTAAAAATCCTATACGTATACCTAATCGCTCAATTGTAATTAGCCGCAACAACAAATATCTAGAAGGTGCTCCTGTATATAACCCTCAATGGAAAGAATGGATTGACATGGGTCTAGCAGATCAGTGCGTATTTGTAGGACACGAATCAGAACACGCTTGGTTTGAAGATCTTTATAAATGCGAAGTTGAATATTATCACACCGAAGATATGCTACATCTATCTAGAGTACTTGCAGGATGTGATTTGTTTATTGGTAATCAAAGTATGCCCGGTACTATGGCCAGTATTTGTTTGGGTAAAACTAGTAGAATAGAGCTACGTAAAAATGAAACTAGAGAAAATAACGAATTTATATATCCCTATAGGATCAATGTAAGTTATTTTTAAACACCTAGTTCTTTATCTTGCAATTGTCTAATTGCAGTCATTAATTGCTCAACTACACCGTCATTTCTTAGACTTTTAAATATTAAATTAGGTGCGCCAAATTCTCCTGATTTTTTCAGTCCTAGCTTTCTATATTTTTTTAATAGGTCTTTAAGTTGTAGGCACAATGAAAGATTTTTCTGCTTGATTGCATGTTTTATTAATCTTTCCCAAGCATTAACAGAATCTTCAATATCGGCTCTGTTATATTTTACATCAGACTGTACCGGCTGTTTTATCCACTGATTTTTAACTATAGAATATGTTGAACTTACTGCGGGTTCCTCTACGTCTTCCACATACAGTTCCACAGGAACACCGTTAACTGTTATATCGTGTTCTTCTTTCCACAGTTTGCGTTTTGTATCAAATAGTTCTGCTACTCCTACATCACACTGCACTTGACTGTAAGGTACAATAAGATGAAGGTCAAGATCGCTATACTTTGTGTAGTTGTAGTTGGCTTGACTTCCAGACACTATTACATCATCTACTCTTACATCTACGTTTAAAAAATCATAGAATTCTTTAGCAATGCGAAGCAATGCAACATGCACGTCTTTTCGTAGGTGTTCACCATCCCAAAGATTGGGATTTAGTGTATCATGTACTTCAATGGGATCTGTAAACTCAAACATGCTCATATTGGTTATTTATTTTATTAAATATGCTGATGAAGGAAAAGAAAAGTCTAGCTGGACATATTATTGTAGCACACCCCAAATTAGAAGAGCCTTATTTTTCTAAAAGTGTAATAATATTATCTAAACACTATCAGGGCGGGGCCTGGGGATTAATGGTCAATAAACCTGCACCTAAAACCACCATTGATCAAATAATGCAAAGTGTAGGCATTATGAGCAAAAAGCAAGATAGAATTTATATCGGTGGTCCAGTAGACACGCACAGGGTCTTTGTATTACATAGCCTAGACTGGCGAGCTAGTACCACTATGAAAGTCAGTGAAGATATTGGTATTAGTAATGATATTTCTGTACTTGCTGCTATTGCAGACGGTGTTGGACCCGCACTTTACAGAGCCTGTGTAGGACATTGTGGTTGGGCTCCGGGTCAACTTGATGGCGAACTAGCAGGAGAAATTCCCTGGCAACATAACACAAGATGGCTCGATATTCCAGCTACTATAGAATCAGTATTCAATCTCAACGAAGAAGATCAATGGCAACAAGGAATTGAATTAGTTGCCCAGAATAAAATTGCTTCTTGGCTTTAATCTCGTTCAGGACTTAGATTATTCAACATCTCTCTAATATCCCTAGGTTTGATGCTTATTTTATTTTTAGGTATATTTGATCCTTGAGCAGGGTCAATGTCACGTATCACACCATCTGAATCCACCGTAGCATTTGTTGAAGTTACTACACTGGTTTTCTTTAAACCGTCAATTAATGATGCACTAGCAGCACTTCTCTGTCCGTTAAAACTCTGACTTTCATCTTCACCTAAATCACCAATTTTTAGTGTATCTATATTAAATTCTAAATCAACTTTTTGTCCAACTCCGCTACTTGAACGAGTTTTCATAAATTGAATTTGATAGCGTCCACGCTCTTTCATTTGCCTGCTAGTAAAAATACCAATAACATTATCAGCTGTTTGAATCTTTGACAAACCTCCCGAGATATGACTATGATCAAACTCAATTTCGTCAACTGCTGAACGATTTAACTGTGCCGCAGTTACTACAACTGCTTGCGTCTCCATAGCCAAATTACGCAGTTCTTCTGATACATATTTGTCTTTAACAAACAAGTCACTTGGGCTTACCTTCACACTTAGTGGCATCATTAGGTCTAAGTAGTCCACTAAAATTATGTCAGGTTTTTTGCCTGTTTTGACCTGATATTCTTTTAAATATGACCTCAAATCGTTACAATTTTTGCCGGAAGGCATGTATTTTATCTGGATTCCTCCTGCCCTCTTTCCAGTGATCTTAACCTTCATTTCAACATCGTCAAGATTCTTAAAAATGTCCTTAGCTGCAATATCTGTCAGCATACTATCAATACGCATGCCAACTAACTCTTCACTTAATTCAAATGTAAAGTAGATAACATTCAAACCTGCTAGAGAAAAATTAACACCTAGATTGGCAAGGAACAAACTCTTACCGCCGCCGGAACCTGCACACCAAATGTTCAATTCGCCACGCTTAAAACCGCCATACAATTTTTTATCAACAGTGGGCCAACCAGTTGAAATTTGACCATTATTGTCTTTAAGTTTTAGTAGTCGAGCACGTGGATCTAACCAGTAGTCTGTGCCCATGTCTTTATTAAGGCTGATCTGAATTGCGTCTTTGATCAGTTTCTCAACTGGGTTGTATTCGCCCTTTTCCAGCAAGTCAGCACTTTGTAAAATTGCACGTTCCAGTGCTTTGTGACGTGCAAAATTTTCAAATTCGTTCATTAGCCAATCATAGTTTTCCTTGGGTAATGACACTGCTTGAAAGTCGGATTCACAGGCAGCATTGACAATGCTAACCTCGGGCATGACTTTGTATTGATCTAAATATTCTGTAATAAATTTTGCAGAATCTTGATAACGTCTGTCAAAACTTTCTGGATTAAAGATATTTTGACAGCGTACAAATGTTTCTGCATCAGATAAAAACATTTCTAGATACAGTTTTTGTATTTCAGCGTTGTAGTTTGTTTTACTCATTTAAATTTTCTAGTTTCTTTTTCATTAGTTGTATTTTTATCTTGCTGTCTTCTCGATTTTCCAATATTGTGAATAGTGTGTAGAGTCTACCGTATCTTTTCATAGCATCTGCACAATCTTTGATGTCGTCTTCCCAGTCTGGCATACTAACACTCCAATTATTAGCCAGTGCAGTCTCTATCATTTTAGCGCCAGGCTTATCTCTATCCGGAACTACTATAACTTTTTTGCCTAGTTGATTAATTCTAGCAATCTGTGTAGGGTTTGGATCATTAGACATGATTGCTACACCGTCAACTGCTATGGCATCAAACTGCCCTTCTACAACTATTAGATATTCTCTATCTTCAGTTTGATTATCTATATTGAACACATAACCGGGTTGAGCATCTGTGAGATATTTTGGTTTGCCTTCTGTTATTTTACGACCGGTATAGCCTACTATCTTACCATCTTGAAAAAATGGTATTAACACCCTATCTGCGTATCCGGGTGCGGGCGACCAATAAAATCTTTTATCATGCGGGTCAAAGTGTCTATCAATTACATATTGAATAGTGTCAATGAGTTTTTTTCTAATCTCGTCATTAACACGCATTGGATCTATTGCCCACTGAAACAATGTTTCAGCACCTTCGGGTAATTCTTTTTCCTGTAGATCAAAATTAAATGTCTTAACTGCTTTGGGAATGTCTTCTTTATTTCGAAGAGCTTCTAAATTAAGTTTGTTTATCTCATCAGTGGGCATTCCCATCCATTGAAATAAATTTTTTGTATTTTTACTTAATAACCTACCCGGTGTCCATCCAGCTTTGAATCCGCAATTGAAACAATGATATTGGAATCCGTCTTCGTTAAATAGAACCCCACCGCGTTTTCTAGTATCCGGACTGTCTCCGTTATGGTGGCAGCATACAGCATTAAAACTTATCCAGCCGCTGGGGGTTGTCTTCCTTTTAGGAGGCAAGAAAGTTTGGACAGAAGCCTGTATGAGATTCATACATATATTTTAGCTTCTATACAGTATCTTGTCAATTTTTCCGTTTGGCCAATAGTCCGATCCAGGTGTAGGATTTCCTGGCATTTGTGGGCTATAGTAGTTTTGTCCGTCTGGAATGTCCCAATTATCTGGAATCCAAATAATTCTTATTTCACTCCAATTGCCTTCTGCATTGGCATAGTCAACTCCGTTGAATCCTGTATAGGTTTTAGTTTCTAATGTGACATAATTGGCAAATGCGCCGGGACTATTGTCCATGGCCGCCTGTATTTTAACTGTGCCTGTAAAATTATCTAAGTACATGGCCATTGTGGTAGTTTGAGTCAGTTCAGGATAGGATCTTAAATTACCTGTATAAAAATCATATCGTGTACGTGCAACGTTGGCATATTTTTGAAACACTGATACTGATCCACTGTCTTTTAATGTTGGCCATAGGTCATGCGTTAATCTAACTGTGCCATTGATACCGTAGTAGGTATTTGAATAAGCAGGCAAGTTTGCACCATCATTATCAGTAAGGGTAACACCAAAAGTGTAGTAACTAGTATCTAAATTCCTAATATCGTTTTCTGTTAGGGTTAACAAAGCTAATCCTCGAGTTGATGTACTAACACCGTCATCTAACACTTCTACAGATTTTTGTAATACCATTCTTTGTTGTACAGAATCGAACATACTGAACACAAAATTCTGATTAAAACTAATGCTGGTTCCGGATGATATTGCAGTAAACACAGGGGATAAAAATCGATCAGTATCGGGATCATATACAGGATTTAAATTTTCTACAGTAACAATATTGGCAGATATTGCAGAAACATAGGTACCAGTTTGTATGTTATTACTGTTAATAATCATGCCAACTCGCACGTTAGATGCATCGACTAGAGATATAGTGTTGCTAGAAGTTGAAGTAGGGCTGGCAGTATTTGTAACAGCACGTACTCTCACAGCTTTTTGATCAGAGTTTTTAAACTGTAGTTGTACCTTATTTTTAAGGCCTTTTTGTATTCTTAGCTCGCGTTGATACATGGTATTGTTGGTCTCCCGCACTTCGTTGTCCAAATCTAATTGTATGCTGAATAAATTGGAGTATAAATAGACTGGTAATTTTTGCATACCTATATTTATTGTAATGAAGAACAAGGACGAATTCGAAAAAAACTTTCCCTTTATATCCTGCATAAAAACGTCTGAAAACGAATATGTTGGAATAATCATCAACTTTGATGACAATGTCGCTAGTATCTATAGCTACGCAGATATTCGCACCGAAGAAGAAAAACAGATTTTTTTAGAAATGGGGGAAGTTTGGTGGTGGGAGAGTAATCGTAAAATACCAATCAGTATTTTTCTAAAAAAAGAAATGATTGACTTTAGACCCTACATCAAAACTTTTAACAGTAAAGATGTTGTTGTGCTATTTGGTCCTACAGTAAATTTAAGTGAAATTGCAGAAAAACGTGTTAAGAGAAAAAGTATTCAACTAGTTAGGTCAACTAGGAAAAACCGTAACTAACTCGTTCACAAAGCAGATTGAGCTGAACAACAATAACATGAGCATACGCAACAGCATGAGCCTTTTTAAAGAAATACGCATCGTCTGTCTTGACCCAAATATCATCTTTGATAGTTTGGAATCCTTCTTCCTCGCATATTGGGATCAAATGCTTTTTACCCGGCCTCAACAAGGCAAGGAACATCGCTAGTTCTTCAATAGTCTTAGGTTTCAGTTTTGCAATTAAATTATGATAGCCGTTGATGTGAAACATTTGATCACAGACAGCAGGATCTTCTAACAGATCCCACAGCGGCTCAACAGCCAATAATTCTTCTAAATGTGCTTCATTTCTTACACCTTCATAGGCACTGACATTTAAAAAATCAATTTTAAAGTAGCCTCTGTTTTCTGCTGTCTTGTAGTCTATGCTACTTAATCCGGTTATTGGATTGTAAGGAATTGAATGACAATACACACCCGTGTTGTGTTTTTTAAAAACACCATTTGCTTCTATAGATGCAGGAACATGCTTGATGATGTCAAGTACCTGTGTTCTGTCTTTGAAGTCAATATCAATATCAGGCATTTATTTGCTCCAGTCGAGGTGCATACACACCTACATGTTGTACCGTTATCGATGCAGCTTTGTTTGCAAATTTAATTGCATCAGGCATGTGTTTTGTTTCTAAAAACTTATACACCAGTGCCGCTAAGAATGTATCTCCTGCACCGCATACATCAGTTACATCTCCTGCTGTTTCTGCAGGATAAACCCAGCCATTCCATTCTGCACCTTGGTCACCATGTGTGACAATTAAGTGATCAGGTTCTGGATGATAACTGGTAACACGACTTTTTTCCAGTGCGTTGATTTTTACGTAACAACCCGCTAGTCGTGCTAGGTCATGTTTCTTAGTATCAATAAAGATCGGCACGGTTACTTCTTTAACCAGTTCTTCTATTAACTGATAATCCACTGTGCCTTTACAGTAATCACTAATAACAACTGCATCATACACAGGTGGTATTGCTGTTTCGAATCTAATGGGTTCGCTTTCGACATCATGATCTATACGAAGAAGCTGTTGTTTACTACGGTGATCAATTAGTCGATTCTTTTTGTTTACTGCACCGTGTAGAAAATTAACTGTACATCCCAATGCTTCTAGATTTTTACGAACATTTCCAGCCATGCCATCATGGTGTATAGTATAGTGAGGTTCAAACACAGGCACAGGCGCTTCGGGGCTGATACGATTTACATAACCGTATGTATATGTGTCATTACACGCATCACCGATTAACAATATGTTCAATGATTTTAGTTGTTGAGTGGTTTGTTCTGTCATAAAATTCTATTCTTTTTACAAACTCCTGTCCTATGATCGGAGTATTAATATAGTCACTGCCTTTAACCATTATATCTGGTGTAAAAAATTTAATTTTTTCTACAAGTTCTTTGTCACTGTCAAAAATCCAAACATCGTTTACTGCTTTAAGATTTTTTAATAAAAACTGTCGATCACGTTGACTATTAACGGGCCTAGTATTGCCTTTGAGCTCCTTGACTCTTCTATCAGAATCGATTAAAACTAAAAGATATGCGCCTAGGCTTCTTGCATAATTCAACATTTCAACATGCCCCGGATGTAGTATATCAAATGTGCCGTTGACTACTATCTTGGTCACTTTTGACTGTCTCCGGGTAGCACACGATAATTATCTTCAACACTGTCTGGTGTGCTTACTTCAATGATAACACCTTCTTCTAAGCAAATCAATTGATGCGGCTCCAAAGGTAAGTTACGCCATGTTGCACCTTCTTCAAGAATTTCAGTACGTTGACTGGCATCCTGTGTCATGATATATTTGACTTCAAACTTGCCGCTTAGAACATACCATGTTTCGTCTTTCACAGCATGGAAGTGCATACTAAATTTGGCGCCTTTGTTAAATTTTAACAACTTGCCGCAGTACTTGTCGTTGGTTGCCCAGATTAACTCTGAACCCCAACCTTTTCCTACAAAGCCTTCTAATCTCATTCTATACCTGCCTCTTTACATACTTCTTTAACCAATGCTACATCAGCTGGATTGTCTTTTATTTTCTTTGCCCAAAAGGGTATGTCTAATGTTTGATTAACTAACTCTAACTGTTCATCACTGAATTGTTTTAGTAACTCAACTCCGCCTGCAGAATTCATAACCATCCACGGACTTATCTTTCCGTCTCGTATATTATGCACTGCTCTATTCACACTTACATAATTGAAATAATGTGCAAAATTTGCATTATTTTCGTCACCCCATTCCATCATGTATTGTAAGCTACGTTGAACCGCACTTTCTACAGGTTCAATCTTTACCAGCTCACTTAGATATTTGTCATAGAGCTCGTCGCGGCACCAATGATCTAATTTAACTCCGCTTTTGATCACATAGTCAATGAATCTTTCTGGGTATAACGGATTAACATTGTTGATGAAACTGCCAAATTTTACAAAGGCATTGTAGTATGCACTTTTACAAAAATCACTATAGGGTTTTTGTTTCTTTGCTGCCTGAGTAAGTTGATAAAATCTGTTATAGGCAAAAAAACCTGTCTGAACACGTTTTTCATCTTTTTGTAGTACACGCCTTTTCTGTTCACACATGTGAGCAATTAGAGTTTTTTCTTTCATGAAACTCTTGCTACAATGTACACAATTAAAGGGTTGATCTACTAGGTCTATCATTTAATTCTAAATTTCTGCAATATCTGTTTTGCTTCATTAAGGTCAGTAATAGACGGTGTGTCATACACTGCTACTATTTTAACTGAAAACCCCGTATCATAATTGGGATCATACGACAAGAGTATATTGTGAGTTTGGGGATTCCAAAGTTTGTTTCCAAATTTAATATTAATATCTTTAATTTGAGTTTTGTTAAAATTTGTCATTCGTATTCTTTTCGTTGTTTTTTATCAAAACCCATGTGATCGAACAGTTGATTAATATCATTCTTATCCATCATACTGGCCCAAGTTTTAATATCGGACAGTTTCATTGCAGGATAAAGTTCTTCTAAAAGTTTTTCTATTTTATTGGCTTTTTCTTTACCTGGCGCTTTGAGATATGTGTATTTTAAATTTACACCTACACCGCAACTGGCAAATGCTTCCCACAATAACTGCTTGTGACCTTTACTCAAAGTCCAATGATTGATGTTTACTAGATCGTTGACACGTTCTATAATAAACTCATAAGTGTCTGGATCTGTCTGCGGATTACTGACATATCTCATTAGCAGAAATGGGCTGAACGCTTTCTTTTCTTCTTCTGTGAGAAGTTTATAGAAATCATGATTTCTTTGATTTACTGCACTTAACTCTCTACCAATGTCTAATTTTGCTGCCATATTATACTGGATGATGCATTACATTTTGTCGTTCTTGTTTGCTTAGATAATATATTATTTTAACACGTTCTATGGCCGCTTGTAAAGCAGGATTGGTTTTTGCTTCGCGGTGTATTTCACCCCACAACTTGCTTTCTTGTATTTCTTCAATCAACGGTCTACCATCTTTAGTGCGAGGATCGTAGTCCCAGCCAATTTCTTGCCGAGTATTGGGAGCAGCGCCTGCTTCTCTAGCATAGGTTATGCCGTCTACCTTTTCGTAGACATAAGTTGCACTAGGTTTGAGATTGCCCATATTACCAACATTTACTGTAATCAACTAGCTCACTTTGTCTTGAAACTTCTTTGACAAAATAAGCACATAGAGGATTTGGATCCTCTGATAAAGGAGTACATAACAACTGCCCTGGCTTCATTTTAGGAAAATACCATTTGACATCTTGATACACATCGATAATATCAATGTCATAAAATTCAGGTCGGAACCCGCTCAATGGATTGAACAAGAATGTTTTAAATCCACGATCATTAAGACTGGTCAATGGCATAATTTCCATGTCAGGACCTTCAGGATCGCCGACAATAGTACACCAATCTAAGGGCATGTTAACTGTATAAGGACCAATTTTTAACACAGCCGCAGGTGCTGTAAAACTTTCTAAAAAAATCAACGGAATATAAAAATAATCAGGATTGCTTGGATCACTGTTATCTAATACCGCAAATCTCAAGTCGTCATCGATCTCATCGGGGAGATCATTTAGGTGATAGATTTTATCATCCAGCGTTAGAATTTGCATTAGTATTTTACCTTTTCGATTGTGAACGGATATTTGGCTTCTTTGTAGAAGCGTTTTCGTTCTGTTAAGTGTTTTTTAGCATATTTTGTAGATGCTGTCAAGTCCCAGATTTGTACGAAGTCTTTGTCGTCTGCTTTTCGAATACCTCGTCCAATGCTTTGTATAACGCGAGTAAAGCTCTTTCCGGACTCAAGAAGAACCAGGTTAAAAATCCTAGGGATATTAATACCCACAGCGGCCACACCGTAAGTCGCCACAATAATCTTTTTATCAGCAGTTTTAACTTCATCGTATTCTTCTTTACGGTCTTTAGTTTTTACTTCACCAGATATGAATACACTATCTGGTATTTCATTTACTATAAATTTTCCTGATTCAATCCTATCAACTAATACCAGTGTATTTCCGCTTTCAGCAATACCATGAACTAGTTTACTGACCCATGTCATCCTATCAACGTCAGTTACTAAAAACTTTAACTCTTCCGGATAACTTCCAAATTCTTTCCATTCAGCAGTTTGAATAATGTTAACATGACAATTACTCAATACTCCTTTTTCCTGTAATTCGTGTGCTGATACACGATGAACTACATCACCTAAAGCAGCTCGAATATTTTGAAATTCTATATCTTCTTTAGGTACAGTGCCTGTTAATCCCCATCGGATAGGAGCATTGCTCATATTCTGAGTTAACAGTCTCTTTAATACATCGGCCTTGGCCATATGTACCTCGTCAACCATTACTGTCTGAACTCCATTTAAAAATTCAGCCAGCGTTAATAACTCGTCATTATCCTGTGATTTTTTGTCTAAAATATTCAAACTTTGCCAGGTACAGATTGTGTGAGTCTTGCCTAGCTCTTTTCGGTCACCATAGTATACTCCGACATCTAGTTGACAGTTAATGAAGTCTTCTTCAGTTTGTTCAACTAGACTTTTGTTTGGAACAATAATTATGCTTCGACCATATTTTTCGACAATTTTTGCCAGTGTAGCAGTAGTTATTGTTTTCCCAAACCCAGTGGCAATTTCTTGAATACATTGAGGATTTTCAAGGAACTTATTGACTGCTTCAACTTGATCGTCACGCAGTCTAATCTTTTCTCCAGCAAATCGATGCCCTTCTGGCCATGTTTGATCACCCCAAAAATCTTCAGCAATTTCGGTGAAATTTAATGGTAGTGCGACACGTAGATCTTCAAGCTCAGGGTCATACCCCTGTCTAACCAGTTCCTCAATAACCTCAGGGAGTATACTCATATATGTACTACCACCAAGACCGAAGAAACTGGTACACCCATCCCATCGACCTAATTTGTAAGCTGGTAGATACCTGGCTTTTTGGTCAAAATATTTGAATTTTTTCACCAAAGATTTACGAGTGTCAAGATCTAAATTTTCTATCTTGACATTAACCTCGTCTTTGATAATAATTTTACAGTACGACAACTTGATACCCTGTACGATTCTTATCTGTGTATTTGATTACATCGGGTCTGTTTTGCAGATACGTCGAAATGCTGTAATGAACTCCGGAAATTGACCCAAGATTAAGGATAAACTTAAAGTCAATACCGGACTTGATCACAGGCTTGGGTAATTTCTGACTGATGAACACAATTTTTGTATTTTCATGTATCGGTGTGTTTAGATCAAATGTTCGAACATAATCATTGAAATCGCGGCCGACTGTGTTTTCTAACCTAAACATCACAGAAATTTCTTTTTCTTGGAATTTTTGTAATCTTAACCACTTATGCCAGATTTTTAGGTATTCAAGTTCATGCCCGGCAGGAATAATGATCATTGCTGGTATATTAAACTTGAATAGATCAGTAAACTGATCAATACTATTTGTAGTGGTGTCAAAATCTAAATTATCTGAAGTCGATTCATTAATAAATTTGTCTAAAATAGGCGAAATTTCTTCATTTTTTAACAAATCTGACACCTTTTCGTCCCATACAGAAATTCCATAGTACTTGGCCAGTAGAGCTGCTTCGACTATGCTACTAGTTGCCAGTTGTGGAATGGTTCGATGGGCGTTAGCAAATTTAAAACCTTCATCAGTGTGTATCAACATAGGTATATGAGATTCAATATTTTCCAATACCTGAGAAATTTCTTCAAAAATCTCGAGAAAATTGGCATCAACGGAAAAACCTAATGGTAACAGATTATTACCAATCCATATTACATTTAATTCTTCAAGATCGAATGCCCAGACTTTTTTGTCATTGTTCCAGTCAACTAGTCGTGCCTTGTTACTGTCTCTAAATTTCTTGATAGTTGCTACTAACGCTTCGTCATAGGGGAAAGATACCAGTATTTTCTTACCCTCAATGGTAATTAATTTAGTCATTGGTTTTGACTCAACCAAATTGAACTGAAATTCAGCTAGGTCAATTGCATCGCTTGCAGGCTGTCCGAGAGCCGCAACCAATTGATTCCGATATTTTCTAACTAGTCGTATAACAAGATTACGTTGCTTTTCAGTATAGCCTCGACCTGCAACAGGATTGTTTGACAGGCTATAAATTACTGACTCATCACCCTTCCATAGAGAAATTTCAGGATGAAACAGATATCCTCCATTACCGGCCAAACGACAAATTAGATCTTCGAGATAAAGTTTCATATTAAATTGAAATATCTTCCATACCGGCAGTACGTAGTTTGATGATATTACTCATCTGCCACTGTTTAATGTCAAGTCCTTTGATAATACCTAACCACTGATTGCGTAATAGAGCAAACTCATTGATAATTTTTTCCATATCAACTACATCAGCTTCACCGTCAACATATTTTTCAACATCTCTACTGCTTAGGGCACGTTGATAGTTTTCTAAATATTTTTTAAAAGTTTTTGAACGAAGTCTGCGTAATTCAATGTTGAGATATTCAAGGACACCTTCAATTTCTTGAAGCTGATTGAATCGATGAGCCACAATGCCAGGCAAAGCCGCAGAGGCCTTTTCCATGTTTCCATAGACTTTGACCTCTTTCTTGGCTTCGTCTAGCTCTGCGTAGTAGTAATCAATGCATCCTGGCAAATGGGCAATGTCTTTGCTGACTTTGCTATACCAGTTCATCAATAGTCCTCATCTTCCTCGTAATAGGGATCCTCATCTTCGCCGTCTTCCCATTCTTTGTTCTCATCTATCACTGCTTTGATAGCATCGTCGAGATGGGGATCATAGCCCATAAGGCCTTCTAGCACAGATGTGTCAACGTCTTTACCAAGTAAGAAGTCGACGTATTGATTTGCAGCCATTTCTTTGTTTTTGTCAGGGATATATTCACGGAAAGTATCCCAAACTTCCATAATTAAACTTTCTTCCATTATGCTTCCTCAGTTTCTTCCACTAAAACAGCGGTAACAGCTGACTCGTCCCATTCTTCCATAATCACTGAAAGTTTTTCTTCTGTCCAGTTCTTACGAAATTCTGAAAAGACCTCACCTGACGCTTTACTTATATATTGTAACTTATTTCCGCTCTTTGTCAACACACCTTTTTTCTCAAAAAGGTCAACTAAACCACTAGTTGGGCTCATACCGGTTGAATATGGAATTTCAACCTGAACACCTTCAAAAGGTTTAGCATACCGAGTCTTCATAATTTTACAAGCTGAACGAATTCCGTGTACTTCAGAAGTTTTATTGCCGTCTGCGTCTGTTTTAAGTTTCAATTTCTTCATAGCAACAACAATACTTGAAGCATAAATGAAGCCTTGACCACCTGAAATCTTGTCATCTGGGTCAAACATGTCTTGGCTGGCGTATGTGTGATTTGTACAAACCATACCTACATTATAAGTACCAAACATGTTTACACAGTTACGAACCAGTGATGTGAGTGCTTTAGGTTTACGGCCCATGTCACCTTTCATTTCACCTGCTTCAAACTGATTAACGTCAGTTGGAGTCAACAACATACCTAAACTGTCAATGACAAACATGACCTTAGGACGTTCTTCAACCGGCATCAACTTATACTCTTTCATAAACTCAGAAATGGTCTTGCCCACGTCGTCAATCATGGCCATATTGAGTTTTAACAGTTTATCTTCGCTGGTATCAACGCCTAAAGCCTTTAACCAATCCTCATCGAGAGCATTTTCGCTGTCAACCAAGATAATATAAATGCCTTGTTCTTGTGCGTTCTTGATAATGTTACCAGAACAGATGTAACTTTTGCCTGCACCACTTTCTCCTGCAAAGACTGTGACTTTGCCAAGGGGGACTCCCTTACGGAAGTCCCCAGAGATCAAATAGTTAAGAGCATAGTTACCGGTACTGATCCAATCAGTTGGATCATTAAATCCAATACCTAAACCGTCAATAGATTTAGTGATAGATTTACGGAATTTAGAGATATCAAATGCTTTTCCCATTATGATCTCCTAAATTAAGTTGTCTGACGTGCTTTGATCTTTGCCAAGATGTCTTGTGCTCGTGAACTGGCTTCTGAACCACCAGTAGCTGCCGGTGCTGACACTTTAGGAGTGTCAGTTTCAAAAGGAGCTTCGTCTTCTTGTGCTGCTGGTGCTGGCGCAGATGCTGCTTTTGCTGGTGCAGATGCACCGCTGCCAGTTGCTTGGCCGCTTCCGCCCATGCCGGCTGGTTTGAAATATTGCCCCCAACGTTCCATGTCAAATGCTTCACCGTCCACTGACGCTTCAAACATTTCTTTCATGACCTTGAGTTCAACTTCACCTGGTTTCTTAGGCAAAAAGTCCTTCAAATTAAAGGCACCGTACTGTTTAACAGCCGCATTTTCTTCTTCACTTAGAGCACGTTCACGACGAGCCCAGTTTGAAGTAGAATAGTCAGCATAACCGCCTTTGCTGGTTTTGACAATTCGGAAATCTACGCCACGCAGAGAGTCTGTTGGCAATTCTTCCATGTCTGGATCCATCAATGCAGCCTTGATAATGTTAAAAATCTGGCTACCAATGATAAATCGACGAATTGGATTCTCAGGAAGTTTTCCATCTTCTTTGTACTGGCTGTCAACGACAAAACCTTGGAACAAGAAGCTTTTTTTCTTCCAATACTTACGACCCATGTCCTCTAAACTTGGATCCTTGAACCAAGGACGTACCTCAGAAAGGATTGGACAAGTCTCGCCCCACATTTCCATACAAGGAACTTGTACAGTAACTGGTTTTGAGTTAGTTTCACCTTTAACACCAGCAAATGGCAATTTAATCATTGCACGTTCAATCCAGAAAAAGGTGTTGTTTGGATCAGCATCAGGTAAGAAACGAACCGTTGCGGTCTGTCCTTCTGCGATATTCCAATGGGGGTAAATTGCGTTGTCTCCACCTGTCGAGCCACCGGTGTTTTGTTGAGATGTTGCTTGAAGTTTTGCTCTAATTTCTGCTAAAGTTGCCATAATGTTTCTCCTTGATAATATGCCTTTAGTTGCCTCTTCTTTCTAGCCCACTGACTAAAAAGAAAAACTGTGCATAGCGTTAACTATACACAGTTTTATTTATCCCGTCAACAAGAGATTAAAATATTTTTGCCAAATTAGTTGTCTTGGAAATAAACCCGGAATTTTTCCTTATATTCTGCTTCTTGATAAGCACTGTCAAAAATTCTATACTCATCGGGCCATAAGATTGAACAAGCGTGTGTTCCTGCGTATGGTAAATTTTTGTACTGCTTGAGAACTTCAACATTGTGTTTAAAATCTTGGCCGCTAGTTTTAATAGACAGTAATTCTGGTTCAAAATATTCCGGATTTATCCACCAATCTTCAAATATCTGCGTTTGTCCTGGGTAATAATTTAAAACTTGTGGAATTACCACATCTTCAAATAGTCGTACCATGCCCATACCTTCTAAAGTGGCTCGAGACGCATCTCTAAGGTACACATCTTTGAAAGACTCGTGTTCAAACGTCATAGCTTTAAATTTTACGCCGGCTAATAAAATTCGATCTAGAGCCTGCATACTGGCGCCATCTATGTCTAAGGAGATGTAGTCAACAACTGTATCGTGGGGAACATTATTGGTTAAAAATACTGCAAATTCTGCAGAAGTTGCATCCATTTGATGAAATTTAGTTTGACGTTTTGAACTCCATTGGTCGCGGCTTTCGACGTCAACAATGTCAAAACACCAGCCTGTCCAGCCGCAGTATTTTTCTAGACTGTACGTATTATTTCCAATAATGGGATTGGCGCAGGCTAGATCAATAAATGTTCCGCCGGTTTTACCGCCAAATAGATTATAAGCAAACTCGTCTTGTTGTTCGTGAGAGAAAAATTCAATATTCATAAGTACCCTAAATGTTTAGGGTATTTACTTGACTAAGCCGGCCAGCCTACGAATTTCTTCAAACTGATTTTGAACACTGCGTTGTGCTTCCATTGCTTCACGCTGTTGCTTGATATGATCAACTAAACGTGTGGCTAATGCTTCCCCGCGTGGCCCGTACATTTTACCGCAACGAATAATGACACCTTCTTCGCCTTTGGGGAATGTCATATCTTCTGTGTTACAGAAAGACATTATAGTCTCAGCAATTTCACGTGTTGATGCATGATGTGGTTGTTCTTCTTTATTGTCCATGCTATCTTCTTGATCCATGTCGTCCCAACGCTTATCGTCGGCGTTGTCATCTGGATGTACTGGTTCGTCAGCAGGACCTTCTCTCATGCCTTCTTTACTCATATCAGGATATTTGGCCATGATAGTTGAGCCGTCTAACTTACCAGCACTTGCTGGGTAAATGGTCATAAACGGCGGGTGTACAAATGTATTTTTAGCAAGAGCATTTTTAATTACTTCTTCTGCTCGTTCACGACTTATAGGTTTTGTTCTTTGCACCATTGCTTGACCTGAACGATTATGTTGTACTATGCAGGCAACATACGCTTCGCCCTCATCTTCTTCTGCTTCCGCCACTGGAGGTTCAACAGGTGCTGCCGCAGGTTCAGCAGGCGCTGCTTGTTGTGGTTCCATCATTCTTTGAATTTCTGCGGCTGCTTCTGGATCATCTTTTTGTAGCCAAGGAATAATTACATCCTTAGGATCACCGTCTGGGTTAGCACCAGCAGCCCCACGTAGAGCTGCTTCTAATTTATCCCAGTCGCGATGATTTGACATGCCGATGTTTTCCAACGATTCAATTGCACCAAACGCATCGTTGCCTCCAAATGTTAAACCTGTTTGTAATAGTTCAATCAGTTGTCCCAGCGTGTCAGGATTCAACGTGCCTTCTACAACAGAGTCTGCCCAAGATTCAAAATTTTCAAATCCCACTGCGGGTTTACTGTCATTGGGACTTCCGCCACTCATAGCCATTTGAACTCTTTTCACGACTTCGTCTCTATACTCTTGACGATTAGGCATATTGGACCAACCGTATTCTGCATAGTTTACAATAGTCTGTGCATCCTTAGGTGTTAGCTCTGGAAATTCCTGCATTAAGTCTTCTTTAGAATAGTGTCCGTATCTACTCCAAATTGCATTAGCATCCATTGCACCTTCGGATACCACTGCTTCTAAATCAACTGTACCTGTTTCCTGCATGATCTTATGAATCAATGGAAAATATTGTGCAAGGTTTTCTTCAAATTTATTAACTGTAAACTTTGCCTTGTAATCTTCCATAGTGGCCTGATCTAATTCAAAACCGTCGTCTTGTTGGCGAGGTTCAAAATTTTCAGCCCATGCTTCATAAAATTTTGGTTTTGCTAGACTCTTTAGAGTATTACGTAGTTCGTTTAATTTTGCATGGCTGCGTTCTAGTATTTCATTTGTTTCAGTGTTCATACTGTCGTGACGACTGGCATGTTTTCCAAAGGCTGATAATGATGCCATGTCTCTACTCATTTCAAGAATACATTCGCCTATGTCATCATAAGGAATACCGCCTTGGTGTACATGTTGTAACATTGCGCCAGCGGCTGTTGTAGAATTTATAGGCATTTTAAAACGCTCGCCTAGATGATTTTCAATAAAAATTGCATCAATTTTTCTTGATCTTGCGCCAGGTACGCTTTCGTCAACTGCTTCAGAATGACGTATTACCATTCTAGCTTTGTTCTTTTTGTTTAATGTTTTATAACTTCTAGTAGGAGTTCCATACATTTTTGCTTCGTTCATGTTATCTTCCTTGGATCCGTTTTGTGCAAGATATTGAAAGTCATTTTTATTTAAATTGCCTTTGGTAATATCTCTAGTATCAAATACCAGCATTCTGCGTTTTGCAAAATATCTCATTTCTTTTAAGAAGTCGTACCATATGCTTGTGCTAACACTGTCTACGCCTTCAGTAATTCCTTGACTGTAAAATATTTTTAACGAGCCACGTTCATTAATACTAACACTAACACGACCTAAATTTTGTTCTTCAACTGTAAAATCAAAGTCAAAAAATCTAGCTTCTCTAGGATTAGAAGTCACGGCTCCTTCTTCGTTGCCCATCTCTAGATTAGAGAATCTGCCACGAACTTTGTCAAAAACGTCTTGTGCAATTATTTCAATGATATTCATATTAGCATATTTATGCAAAACTATTGATAAAGATCGGCATGGGCAGATCAATATCGTCTAACCCTCTATCTTCAACCATACGCTCGTAGACTGCGGGATCCCAGTCTCCTAGCATGCCAACCATACGTACAGCTAGTAGTAAACTTGATACAAGATCGTCAGTTTCGTTGACTTTTGCTTCAAAACTCACGCCTTTGGCAATATATGTTTTAAGTTCGCTGATCAGCGGTTTGCTATGTATTGTAATTCGTTTTTGTTCAATTAGCTGCTTAAGTTTAGCACAGGCAGCAATTTTGCTGACGTTTGTAGTGTTAAATCCTCTACGAAATCTACGTACATGACCCTTTTTAATTGGTTCTGATAAGAACAAGCCAGGTATGCTTTCCTCGCCCATTTCGTTAATTGCCACCAGGGCTGCTTCGCCTACAGTGTTGTTCTCTACTGAGTAGTAGATCTGTCCTCTGCCTTCTGTGGCGGCACATTCGCTGTCAATATACTTGCAGATTTCTCTAAGTATTCGGACTTGTTGTTGTACTGGAGTGGTATTGTGATTCCACTCTGCTACCTGTTTGAAACTAGGTACTTCTAACACCTGTATGGCTGCGTAATCTCCACCTGTACCAAGGCTTGGGTCTAATGCAAGTATATACATTGAAGTTGGGTTTACTTTTTTGTACCAGCGTACTTGTCCCATTTTTAGTATAGGATCAACACCCTCTAAATCTGATAAGGTAATACTATTGATCAGTGTTTCGTCAAAGATTAAGAATTCACACTCATGTTCACGACGGAATCGTTCTTCACCAATGCGTGATTTTTCAGTGTCTGCCCATGCTTGATCTCGGTCAGGATGTTCACTCCAATGTGCTCTAAACGGAAAGAAACCGTTACGGCCAACGTCCTGTTCGTTGCCGTGTTCGTCAAACTTTTTATTAGCTTCTTTCCAAATTTGTGCAAACTGATCTTCGTCACTGTTAGGAGTTGAAGTGATAATTGCCTTACCACCTGTGGCCAATGTGGGCGAAATAGAAGTCCAGAATTCTGTAGCGATGTTGGGTTCAACGAATGCAAACTCATCAGCGTATAACAATGATAAAGACATACCGCGACCTGTTGTTGGTGTAGTTGTCTGTGCTACAATACGTGAACCATTGTCAAATTCAATACTTTGCTTGTTGTAACTTTTGACTCCGCAACGAATATGGTCAGGACACAATTCATATGAATAGCGTATACGACTCATAATTTCTTGAGCACCTGTATATTTGTGCGCCGCTACAAGAATTGTGCTGTCAGGTATAAACATAGCAAACCATAATAGATATCCTGCGGCAGTGGTTGTCTTACCTGTTTGACGTGGCAGCAAGTTTACATTAAACCGATGGTCGTGATAGCTGTCAATTAGACGTTTTTGATATTCAAATGCTTCGTATTTTAACTTGCCTTTTGTAGGATGTTGAATATAAAAGAAATGTTCCATAAAATAGTGGGGACCAGTAGCCGTGTCCTGACACTTCATTAGATCCTCAATATCTTGCTCTGTCCACCGTTGTGTGGTGTGAGGTTTCTTTACCAGTGTATCAAATTTGTTCGTTGCCATATGATTATTTACTGAAAAAAATAGGCTCCGGAGAGCCTATTTGGTTATACCATTTTAAATTAACGCTTTATACCAGCGGCATTTAATGCGGCTGCTCTATCGGCGTAACCTTTAACACCTGGCTTAATATCTTTAGATGCTTTACCAATGGCAGCTTTTACCTTAGGAGAAGCATCACTAGCATTAACATGTTTCATAGTAACATTAGCTTGATGACTTGCTTCATCATACTTGTTGTGCATAACTTGTGACTCGTCACTACGACCTGCGGCTGCTTTTCTTTCCATTTCTTTCTTACCGTACTTTTTGTCACCGATCCATTTAGCTAATCCAGCTGGGTTAGTAACACCCTTTTGATGACTCAATGTCTTTTCTAAATCTTTAAATTTAGATTCTTCAACAAACTTTTTGTACTCGTTCATTAGCTTAGATTCAAAAGCTGCTAGAGGATTTGAAGATTCATCTTTCTTTTCTGGGTTACCTTTTGGCATAGGACCGTCCATGCGATCACCTTGATTACCAGTATTAGGCATAAACACACCTTTCTTAGGATCGTATCTACCTGGATCTGTCGGATCGTTAGGGGTTGTGTTTGCCTTGCCAGGCACTTCCATGCCCTCATCTTCTGGCTTGTCATCACTATCAACATTAGCCTGTTGATCTGTGCGACCTTTGATAGGTTCATCGCTGGTAACTTTTACAGGCATGTCTGTTTTGATTTTAACTGCATCACCTGTACGGATTTTTTTAATTAGATCCATGATGTCGTCATCACTGGTGCCCGCACCTAGTTCTTTTGCATGATCGGCAACATCGTGATCGCCGTCACCATCTACGTCACCCATACTCTTGTTCAATGAATCAGGAGCTGCATCCATATCAGCATCTGGTTCACCTACACTGCCAAATCCTGGCAATAGGCTTGGCATGTCTGCACCCATTGTGGGCATCATTGTTTGACTTGGAACATCACCTTTGGCAAGATCCATAATGCCGCGTACCATAGAAACAATTTCATTAGCACTGCCTGCACTCATATTGATACTTGCTGGCATGCTGGGCATAGGTGCTCCCATTGTTGGCATACCGCATTCTGCAATAGCTGACTCTGTTAGAGTTTTACGACCTGATAATTTTCTAAGATCATCTAGACCTGGTTCAGGTAAGTTAAGTTGAATTTCGCGACCTTCAGCAATAACTTCAGGCTTTACTTCAACTGGCTTTGTCATAGGATTAACTACATTAGGATTACCTTGATCCAGTTCGGCCAATCTTTTCAATACGTCTATCATTTGCATATTATTTCTTCCTTGGGTCGTAGTTCGATTGTTGTATCGGACTTTTATTGTTTTGAGGGATTTCGTTGGTTGTTTTTCCATCAGCTGTGTTGGGAATAACTTCGCCTCGTGCTTCACGCATCTTTTTAAGATCTGCGGTTAATGATTTTAAAAAGTTTGCATTATATTTGTCACCATAATAGTCTTCGTGTTTAACGTTTGGTGATTCTTTATATTCGCTGTCATTTAACAAAGCACCTTCGCGTGGAGTATGCTCTGCTTGATATTCTTCACTGGGTTCTCTAGGATTACGCACCACCATATTAGCTTTGTTAACACCCATTCCTGAGCTTAGATATTCTAATAATTCTTGAGGTGTTGTTGGATAGTTTAGTGAAACTTCGTAAATGTGAACTTCTGTATTTTGAACTTGAGGGAAATCTAAAGGCAATTGTTGTATTGGTGTTTTACCAGTTTTCTTGAAATCAGCTACGCTGAAACGTTCTAATAGGCCTTTTAGTTTTGTTTCATCTTCAGAGGTACACTCTTGTGCGACTTTAATTCTAAAGTCAAATTTTCTAACTGATTCTGTAAGGTATTCTTTAAATGATCTCATAGCGGTTTTCCTATGCTTTATTTATTCATATTTTTAAGTTTTTCTAGGATGCTGTTACGGTCTGCAACGATATACCCCTCAGCTTCGATTGCGCCTTGCTCTTGATCGCCGTTCTTCTTGTCCACTGCATATTTTTTAAGTTGCAGTTCGACCATTTTTAATTTTTTATCAATTTTATTAGTTTTTGCTGTAATAGCCGCAGTTAACATACCAGTAGCAACTTCAAACATACGAGAACTGTACTTGGGTTCGACTTGCATGGCCAAATTCATTATATCGTCGTATGCAGATTCTGCTTTGGCTGCTAGTCCATCTAACTCAGCATCGCTAACATCACCTAGGCCTTTGACTCTAGGTAGTGCTGCGGAAATTTTATCAAATTGTTCTAGCTTTTCTTCTAGTGAAATTACTGGAGGTGCTTCTACCTCAGTAGCTGTTACTACAGATACTTCCTCTTGAGGTAAGTTGAAAAGTTCTTCAAGTCTCTTAGTCATAAAACTACTTATCGTTTTTTACCACCAGAGTGGTAAATATCATCCTCGCTGACTACCCTAAATTTTACACCGTATTTTTTGCACCAAGCCTGTGCTGCTTCCCATTTTGCCATATTACGTATGTAGGCTGCTTGATTGTGAGGATTTTTTCCAACTGATTCTCTAACTGCTTGATTTTTTGGTTTGATTTCTATTAGTTCTGCGTGTTTCTTTTGATTCTTGTCTACGTAGACAATTAAGAAATCTGGAACATACACAGTATTTTTTCCAGTCAGCGGATCTCTATAAGGTATCTTTACACTTTCGCTAGCCCAATGTTCAACAGCAGGATTATTATCGCAAAAGGTCATAAAAGTAAATTCCCAACTTGAACGATATGTTGGGTCAGATAAGCCTTGATATTTTTCTGGGTTCTTGGGAGTAAACTTTCCCCTAGCTGCGCCTCTCATGCTACTATATTTCTTTGAACATTATCTACCGGTGTGATTTTTTGTATGCTGCCTAACACGCTGGTCTTTAGTCTATTGTAATTTAGTATTTCAGATAGTAACTGACTAAGATCGTTTTCATCTAGTTTCTTCATGCTTTCTAACACAGTCATTGGATTGTATCCGTCGCGCCTGGCCTGTATCATAATTGTTACTGAAATAGACTCTGAAGAATCACTTGAAAATCCTCTATTTTCTAACATACCTTTCATTGCAGTTAATACATTATGATCAAACTCAATAGGTACATCATTATATTGATTAAATGCGTTATTAGTTGCATCACTTGAAGATGCTGTTACGGTTACTGGAGGTAGGTTGCTGTAAATCATACGTAAAATTGTGGAGTGTTACCTGTATTTTCTGTGTAGGTAATGTTGACCTGGGTAACTAAATCTGGATTAGAGACAACATTATAAACATCTTCTTCTGCAACTCCTAGATCAATAGTTTCAGCCGATAACGTAGAATTTGGTGTTTCAATTGCATCAGCTTCGGCAATTAGTGTACTCAACGTTTGTATATTTGTTGTTACAGAATTAAGTTGTTCTGTTAATTTATCTGGATCAGTATAATCAGCAGCATCAAGCTGACTGTATATTGAAGCAACTTGATCAGTGTCATTTGCAGCCTGTGCTGCTGCTAACTGAGGTATTAGGTTGTCTTTGATAATTTGATTGGCAGCAATTCTAGTCTCAATATCTGATTTAATTGCTGTCTGTTCAGCTTGAAGAGCAGATAGTCCTACTTTTGTAGTGGGAACAGTTGAAGGTAATAAACCTTTTAACTTGTCTCCTAACTTGTTGGCCACATTTTTAACTGTGTCAGTTACTCCGCCAATTGCTTTGGCCAATCCGTCAGCACCAGTAAGTTTTGGAATTCCAGTAGTGGCTTTTTCTCCGGGCAAAGTTGCCAGTGCCAATCCTTTAGAACTAGACCCTGACAACACATCAGTTAATTTTTGTCCTCTAGCTACTTTATCTAAAATACCAAAACCTTCAGATAAAACGCTGGCTTTAGAAACATTTTTTACGTTTCTTGCAATGTTTGAAACTCCTCGTGCAGTTTTTAATAAACCTAATGGACTAGTATTTCCCCCGCCGCCAAGTACTTCCCCAATGCCGGGTACAATGCCGCCTGGTCCAAATAAACTATTATTCCCGCCGCCAAATATACTCAATGGCCCGGGAGTGTTATCATAATGTATTGATGCAAATCCACTAGGACTATCTTGTTTGACTACTCCAGTTCCATATAACACAGTTTCATAGGCCACAGTCATTTTATTTTCTAGTCCCTTACTCTGAGATTGATCAAGTTGATCATGACTGTAATCTGTAATGATGGGATTTACTAAAATAAATGCTGTAAACTGCTTGCGGTTTAACTGATATATTTCAATTGAATTAAAAAACGGATCAGTTTGCCCGTTGTTTAGGCCAAAGGATGTACTTTCACTGATGCTTGCTCCGGGTTTTTTGTACTTCGAATCTTTGTACCCCGGAGGTATTGATAGTCCGCTGGTATTTTTTCCGTCAACAAAATAATAATTGTAATAGGCTTTCCACATACCTGTTGTTGTATTGTTATTGTCGTCGTGGAAAGTGATGTTGACTGGAGTATAATCTATTTTACTCTGTACAATAGTTTTCTTATTGTACTGATTCATAGTCTCAGTGGACATTTTATATTTAGGAAGGTCTAACATTTTAACCATCAAACCCAATTCTTGTCCGTTTCGTCCTATATACTCTTCCACAATAGGATTTCCATTCCTATTGATATTAAATTTAACATAATATAAAAATCCAACCTTGGGCGCTAGTCTAAAATAATCATCTACATAGAGTCTACTAGCGTGAGAATAGTCTTTGACGTTTGTTGATCCGCCTCCAGTAATAACTTGCCCTAAAAAATTAGTAAATGCGTTTGCCATAGCAATATTTAGTCATAAAAAAAGCCCCATTAAGGGGCTTTCTTTAATTAGGTCTATTAACCTGTAGCCAGAGAACTTAGTGTTCTTCCAACTGTTGCTCCAAGTCCTAGAGGTTGGCCAGATGGTCCTACCTGTAGTGCATTGTCATATTGTATTGTTAATGCAATTTCCATTGGCGTACTTTCTGCATAGGCTAGTTCGTTATAATTAACCTGTTGTAGGTAGCAGCCGTAGATTTCCCATGTTTCTAATACATTAGGTGCCCAATTTGCATTATCGCCGTTACCGCCGTCTAGCATTTCAATTCTTGTTAAGAACTTGTATTCAGCACCTGATGCAGCACTAGCTTGTTCAAAGAAATCAAATTGTTTCTGTAGTTGTTCGCCGACTAGTTTTGTTATGTTACCACCAACATCGTCGCGAACGCTCAATGTCATTGGTTGCCATGTGTGCTTGCCTGCATAGTTAATTTGACTATTATAAACGTGAATTACTTGATTGTCAAATTGAACTTGCGGTCTTTGTGCAGATACTACTTGTTTAGTAAGTTCGGTAGTGGGTTTTGTAACCCCAAAATTTTCTAATGATACTCTGAAGCGATACTTCAGCTTTGGCATTAGAAGACCTTGTGATGAGTTACTCTGTCCGCCACCTGGTAGCGGAACTGTAAATCTGCTTAAACTTGCAATTGCCATCTTATTTGCTCCTTGTCCTGTATATTTACCTATTATAGTCCGGCAGCAATGTCACCAGTATTTTTCAAGCGTAGAGGAATATAAATGAACTCCACTGCCTTAACTGGCTCAATAGCAATGTCTAACCATAGTTCTGAACGGTCAATTCTTGTAGGAGTGTTGTTTGTGTCATCACAGACTACTAAGAAGTCGTACAGTGCTCTTTGTCCTACTAACTCTAATAGGAAACTTTCTGTTGCTTGTTTGATTTCATTACGTGTAATTCTATCATTAGGTTCAAACAAGAATGGTTTGACTAACAATGATAGTTGTCTACGTAGGTACGCTACTAAACGTGCAACATTGATTCTATCTAATGCTGATGCGTTTCTAGCACGAGTGTATTGACCAAAGTTAACAAGACCAGCGCCTGGAATTGTTGCAATTGGATTAATCTTAACGCCTGCTAATACATCGCGTAGGCTTTGTGGTAGTGCAGTAGTTTTAAACTCGCCGTCAACTAGATAACCAACTGATGTTGCATTGTCGACTCCTCCGCGTCTTGTACCTGCTGGTGCAAACCATTGGAAGCTACGTTGATCGCTTAGTGCAATTGTACGTAACATCATGTGGCTTGGCGGAACAACAATGTAGTTGCCTAGATTGTCATTAGTATATCCACTTGGATAGAACATGGCCATGTATTCGTCATAGCTAACTGCGCCATCATCACCATTATCTAGTGCTAACAAGTTGTTGCTACCCCATGCATTTAACGCTGTGCCAGTAGGTGCTAGTCGGAATGGAGTATCACCAACTACAAACGCTGTTTGACCGCGGTCGGTGTTAAATGCAACCATATTTTGAATAGCTTCTGGATAACCTGGAGCTGCAATCAAATTAAAGATCACAGTATCGGTATCGCGGATACTTTGATTTGCATCAATAAGACCTTTTAGTCCTTCAACTACAAATCCACGTTGAGCATGACGACCAAAACTACCACGACCTACTTCATCATTAGGACTTGCAGTAACCCAACGATCTGCAGAGTATGCAGCCATATCTTCGTCGTTATATCGTGCATTATTTCCGCTGTTAGCATCAAGATTTAGGTGTGATGCTACATATTTCTTAACATTGAAACCGCTGCGGCGTAGATTCCACAACTTCATACCACGTGGATATAGTGCAGGATCAGGTGCGTCTGGATCTAGATAGTTGCTGGTCAATAGATCTGCAATATCAGCTGGTGAAGTATCAGATCCAGCGGTTCCCCAACGGGCATCTGCAAATAACCAACCGTCCGGTGTTGTTTGATCACCGGTATTCTGTAGAACCCATTTACCATCCATGCGTACATAGACATCCTGACCATACATTTCAATGTCTGCTGTAGAAATCCAAATATCATTATCAACTAATGGGTCGCCTGTGCTTTGTGTAGTAGGCTCTGCACTAGCTACAATCGGACCAGCTGGATCGGTTAGAGGATAAACATCTCTATAGCCTTTCCATGTAGTTCCATTGTGAACCATAATATCGACTTCGTCGACTACAGAACTATACCATAATTGTCCGTCAGCTGGATCGGTGTAAGGCTGTTCTGCCTTTGCTTCAAATACCAAAGGTTTCCAATTTGATGCTTGGAATGTGATATCTCTTGGATCGTATCCGGCTTTTATATATAAATTCTTCGTACCAGTTTCGACTCCAGTTTCTGCGTCTCTGCTCCATGCTGAGAATCCTAAGAAACTAGTCAACGGTGTGTTTGTTCCGTTTTTAAGATTAAACTGGCCGCCTCGGCTATGTTGGATAGTTAAACTAGTCGGTGTTGAACCATTGTAAGTTGCAGCAGATGCAGTTACAAAAGTCAAACTAGTTGAACTGTTAATTTTTTGTATAACACTGGCAACAGTATCCCCAAGATTTAGAGTAATAGTTGCAGTTGCACTGTAGTTTGCAACACCGTTAGTAGATGTAGTTAATCCTTCAGTGATACTAAATGTTGCAGTAGAAGCAATAGTAGCAGTTGTTGCTACAGAAGTAATTTTTGTTGCTCCTGTGGCATTTCTACGCCATGCATTGAATACTACTAGTTGAGGACTTGATGTAGTGCCAACTCCCATTCCTGCATTGCTCTGAATAATAATTTTTCCAACTGCAATATCACCGGTGCTGCTTAAATCATTTGTAGCAGCCTGTAGTTCGTCATAGATAGCTACACTTTGTAATGTAAATTCAGCAGATGCCGAACTGTACAATTTAACGTACCAGTCAGCACCATTATTTGGTGTAGTTGTTTTAACATATACAGATCCAGTTGGATTTGTTGAAAAGTCTGGATATTTGTAGTGAGGTCCTTGGAATAAAGCAACGTTAGCTGATGTACCTGCAGAAATTCCAATGGCATCTAACATAGCAGTAAGACCAGTACCAGCGGCAATTGTTATTTTTCCGTCGGCAGTAGTGCCGTTAGATTTAGCAGTTGCATCAGCATATAATTCTAAATAACCGCCGCTGTTAACTTTTGCACCAACACCGCGTTGGTACATTTGTGCATTAATACTAGATGCCATTGATGTAATATTAACACCACTTAATGTAATAGTTTGACCATTAATTATTAATGTGTTTCCGTTGTAACCAGTTAGATTAGGGCTAGATTTAGTAGCTGTTACTAATGGGTGGCTGGTTTGCCAGCAGGTGCTTGAGAATGTGCTAGTAGCATTGAAAGAAGTTTCAACGTTGCTACCAACTATAACCCATATACCGTTAGAGTTTTTATACCACACGCCCATGGAATTTTGACTAGTTGCAATAATAGCATAATCACCGGAGCTACCGTAACTCGGTGCTGGGGCTTGACCCAGACCGCTAACTGTAGCAGTTGCAAAATTGTCGTTATTAATAACTAGCAATGTTTTATTTGTAAATGCAGCGTCAGTTTTATTCCACTCAAACACGCCCCATTTTGTACTTGCGGTATCAAGCCAGTATGTTCCGCCAACTGGGTCGCCAACTGGTACACTAGCACTTGGTGAAAGGGCAGCTAAGTCCATGTCTGCACGAACAACATAGGCTCTTGAACTTACACCCAACACGCTGTAGGCAGCTTGTAGTCCGTATTCGTTTAATTCTCCGCCATGTACAGGATTACTACTGGCATCAGTGTAGAACAATGGAGTTCCAAATGTGTCAGTTAGATCGCGTTGGCTAGTTATCAAATAAACTTTACCGGCATTAGCAGGATCTGTTCCTACTGCTAAACCTGTTCCGCTGGCGTTTTGCTTGTTGGCAGCGGATGCAACAAAAATCATTGGTACTGTAGAAGGCGCTGCTGGTAAGTAAAAACTTTCATCGATTACGCTGACTTGTACACCTGGTGAACTTAATGCCATCTTGTTATCTCCCATAAATGGTTTCTTCTTGTATATTTAGTGAGAATGGTTAAAAAATCTCGGCTTAAATACGGTATAAAAGGGATTAAAAAGGGCGGTGTATGAGAGATCTATGTAAAAAATGTCAGCGTAGACCTGTTGCTATCAATTACAAAAAAGCAGATAGGGTATTTTACAGATCAATATGCGATCACTGTGCAAAAGACTTTAAAACAAATCGTCCTAGTTGGATAAACACAGGATACAAAAAGAAAACTGTATGTGATAGATGCGGGTTTAAATCAGAGGACACTAATCAATTGGACGTTTATCACATAGACGGCGATGTTAAAAATTGTAGATACGAGAATCTAAAAACCGTCTGTGCAAACTGTCAACGATTATTACACAAACTTAAACTTCCTTGGAAGCGGGGAGATCTGACACCAGATTTTTAATCTGTTGAAACATGTTGTCGATAGTAGTGTCATTGTTCACAGTATGATCAATATTGCCTCCTACCCAAGCTGTTTCACTGGTGTGTATACCCAGCCGTTCTAATTTTGATATGCTCAAAGACCATGTAGAGTTACCGTCAGGCCCGTGATTTGCTGATAATGCAGCATCATACCAATCGGGGTCAACGCCTCGCTTGATACGTACTACCAAGCCCCCAGCACTGTGAATAGCTTTAATTTCGTTGGGAAAACGGACATCGCTAATAACAATGTTGTCTCTAGTTTTTCGCATTTTATTTTCTAAACTAGCAATCCAAATGTCATCGTGAAAGCCTTGGCGGCAAACTTCAGTGCCCCATTGTTGCAACACCCATCGAGGAGTAAGTTCAGGTATGCCAAGACGTTCGCTCCACCATAGATCGATCTGTTCTCTCCATTCACGAGCTTCTGCTGTACGGCCTTCTAGCAAGGTTCTGTCCCAGCCAAATACCTGTGCTACAGCATCTTTTAGTGTGTTAGCAAATGAGTCACGTCTAAAACCGTGACAGTTAACTAGATAGTCTGCAGCCGTGTCTTTGCCGCTGCCAATAAATCCAACAAAACCAATAATCATAGAGCCCCCTAATGCCACTATAATTTATTACATTTACGTTACGATGTCAAATTTTTATTAGCCGATTACAAAAGACATTGGAGTTTGATTGTCTTTATAGTTGATTAGATCTAGTTCTAATTGTTCCATTTCAGCTTTGCCTTCAGCTTTAAGAGCTGTACCGTTCAGCTGTGTGCCGCCTTGCGGACTAGCAATAGTAGCAAATTTTTCACGGGCCTCTCCCAGCATTACTTTACAGTTAGCTAGAGCATAGTCTTTAACCCATATTCCGGAATAAGTGTCTTGGAACAATGCAAAATCAGGTTTTTGATTGTACATCCAAAGTAGGACATTTTCTTCACCGCGTGGCCGTTGAGTAATTCTTAGACGTTTATATGTAGGATTCCAGTCAAAATTAATGTAGGAGCCAAACATTTTACCAACTTCTTTTTGGTAGCTAGAGAACATATAATATGTTGACAAGCCGCCCATGTTGGTGCTGGCCAGCAAATAAGTGTTAGAGTAGGCTAAGTTGAACGGTTCAAACAATGTGCCACCATCCCCGCCGCCTGTACGTGAACCAATACTGCGTCTAAAAACTTGTCTAACTTGTATTACTTCAGGAGCTAGGGTGTATTCATTAACGTCAGTTTGTAGGGTTAAGAATCCAAAACTTTCTTCTACAGCGTTACTACTGCGTTGACGATACTTCATTAGGGAACGGTCAATTGCGGTATTGTAGTGGATAGGATCCAACTCTACATCGATCATTCCGTCGCCTAGCATAGCACGGATATAGCCGACTACTTTTTCTTTTTCTGTTTCAAGTTCGCTCATACAGATATTTAGCCATAAATATACAACTATGCCAAGACTATCTCTTTACCGCCCAGAAAAGGGCAACGATTTCCGCTTGCTCGACCGTGTTATTAACGAGCAGTTTCAAGTGGGCGGAACTGATATTGTTGTACACAAATATCTAGGACCACAAGATCCAGATGCTGCCGATGCTTCGCCTTCTACTCCTGTGAATGGCAATGCTATTGCTGAATTAGGAATTCAAGATGTATTATTCATGGAAAATAGAGATAGAAAATATGACAAAGATGTGTATGTTACTCGTGGAATTTATACCATGCAGGACATTGATTTTAATCTAAGTCAATTTGGATTCTTTCTAACTAATGACAATATTATGATCACGTTTCACTTACGTGCTACTGTAGATCTTCTTGGTAGAAAATTAATGAGCGGTGATGTTTTAGAATTGCCCCACTTGAAAGACGAGTATGCTCTAGGCGATGACATGGTGGCTCTAAAACGTTTCTATGTAATTACAGATGTTACTCGTGCTGCTACAGGTTATAGTCAAACATGGTATCCTCATTTACTTCGTGTCAAATGTGAACCGTTAGTTGACAGCCAAGAATTTAAACAAATCTTGGATCAGGATGCGGGTGACGGCACTAATACTTTACGCGATGTTATGTCAATGTACAATAAGAACATTGAAATTAATAATCAAATTATTGCACAGGCAGAAGAAGACGCCAATGTCAGCGGATATGACACTACACAATTCTATGTATTACCAACTAAAGAAGATGGATTATTAAGTATTCTTGATGCTAGTATTGCCGACCGTGATGCCAGTGAAGACGATCATGTTGCCGACGCTTCCAGTGTATTCTTAGCTCCTGATAAAGATGTATATATTACACCAGTACCGGATGGTGGTGACGGAATACCGCCAAATGGTGCACCGTATAGTTTTGGAATTTCATTTCCGTCCGGACCTTCGGCAGGTACATATCACTTAAGAACAGATTACCTACCTAATAGATTGTTTAGATATAACGGAAGTACTTGGATTTATATTGAAAGCAATATAAGGATGACTATGACTAATAAGCCAGTAAATGGTATTCCAGTTGATGATTCATTATCCAGACATAACTTGGTAGGTAGTTTTATTAATAACAATAACACTGCCACTGTTGCAGGGAAAATTATTGAAGAAAGACAGAGTCTAAGCAAGGCTCTAAAGAAACAAAAACCTCAGGCAGATATGTAAATGAAAAAATTTGAGAAATATATGGACGATTTTGAAAATTATAAAAGATATACATTTAAATGTAAATGTGGTTGTCCCCAACATTGCGGCCATAGTTGTTTAGATTGTGACTATTGTTCAGACTGCGAATGTGAGACTTGCGTCAATCAACAAGAACAGGAAAACAAATAATGGAACACTTCTATGATGGCCAAATACGTCGTTACCTAACACAGTTTATGAGATTAATGAGTAATTTTACCTACAAAGATGCTCGTGGAAATCTTACACAAATACCTGTTCGGTATGGAGATATGACTAGACAAGTTGCTGGGGTGATGAAAAAGAACAGTGAGAACGTTTTAAATTCTGCACCATTTATTGCCTGTTATATTAAAAGTTTAGACTTTGCTCGTGATCGATTACAAGATCCCACATACATTGGCAAGATGCATATCAGAGAAAGACAGTACGGATATATTGATGAAAATCCAGAAAGCCCTACCTATGGTCAAACTATAGAAGGGTACGCTAACTCACAGGGAGAGAATTACACTGTTGAACGACTGATGCCAAGTCCTTACAATTTAACCTTCTGTGCAGATGTGTGGTCAACAAATACAGATCAAAAATTACAGATATTAGAGCAGATATTAGTGTTATTTAGACCTGCAATGGAGATTCAAACCACAAACAACTATATTGATTGGACCAGTTTGAGTTATGTTGAGTTAACAGGTACTACCTGGAGTAGTAGACAGATTCCGCAGGGAACAGAAAATGATATTGATATTAGCAATCTAACATTTATTACTCCTATATGGATCAGTCCTCCTGCTAAAGTTAAAAAACTAGGCATTATCACTAAGATCATTGCCAACGTGTTTACTGAACCTACTGGTACTATTGGTTCTGGTCAGTTAAGTTTCAGTAATCCTGTATCACCTGTTGTGGTCACTCCAGGTAATTTTTCAGTGTTAATGACTAATAATACTGCAAAACTAATGGCGGCAGGTGAAAATCTAGCAGTTGACGATTTAGAAAATGTTCAAGTCAAAGCAGGTGTTAAAATAAACTGGCGTGTGCTAGTAGATCTGTATCCTGGAAAATTTAGAGCAGGATTAAGTCACATTGAATTGACCAAGCCGGACGGAAATCGCATTGTAGGTTATCTAAGTATTAATCCTTTAGACGAAGGTGACATGGATTTGTTTAATGTACAGTATGACAGTGAAACATTATTGAATACAGATATCACTGATTTAACTTCAACGTATACTAGGGGCACAGTCAATGCCATTGTAAATCCGTTGACTTATAATCCAGGTACTCCAAGCATTGATACTCGTTATCTAATATTAGAAGATATATCAAGCAACGATGTTGACGGTCCTGATGCATGGCAAAACAGTGACAACAGTGATGTTGTTGCTTCAGCTAACGATATTATTCAATGGGACGGCGCCAAATGGAATGTTATTTTCAATTCCGCAGAAGTCACGGACATTGTCTATATAACTAATTCATATACAGGCACACAATACAAATGGGACGGCGAACAATGGTCTAAGAGTATTGATGGCATGTACTATCCAGGAGAATGGAGATTAGTTCTGTAACAGATATCATATGTAGTGGCGGATTATTTGTTGCCCGCGATACTAAAAGATTTTTATTTTTGCTGCGTAATCAAGGCAAGACTGCAGGGTCTTGGGGTATTGTAGGCGGCAAAAAAGAAGAAACAGATTCAACTGTTTATGCTGCACTAATGAGAGAAGTGCAGGAAGAAGTAGGAAAAACTCCTAGTATTAAAAAATCTATACCATTAGAATTATTCACCAGTGAAGATCAAAGATTTCAATTTAACACCTATGTGTTGGTTGTTGAAAAAGAATTTATTCCTACTCTAAATTCTGAACATGTAGGTTATGCTTGGTGTGATTTAAATCAATGGCCTAAACCTTTACATCAAGGTGTTAAGCGTAGTCTTTCAAATAGAACTAATAGAACAAAAATTGAATTGCTATTAGATATTATTCAATAATTACCAAGGTTTGTTTAATGTGACAGATACAGGTGTTATCTGTTGTTCTATTTGTCGAGCAAGATTATCTTTATAATCGCCCAAAACTTCTTCGCCCATAGAAGCTTCTACCCATTCTAAAACTTGCTGCGAAGTTAAATGGTTAAAAGGAATATAATTATCTGGATTAGGTTCTGAAAGACCAACAGTTCCAAACACTTGAGCGCCATGGCCTTCGCCGTCAGTTGCAGATAGGATAAACTCAATACCATGTACTACATTAGCAAGGCCATTAAGAGTAGGGTGTGCTAAAAATCTTGGAAATTCCCATGTATATGTAATCATAATATTATTTATCTCCATCTAGGGCCTTCGTACCACCCTGCTAAACTATGCCTAACGCCCTTCGTAACTGGTGTTATTTCGTGAAAAATAATGCTAGGAAATACGCAGAGTGTACCTCTTGCTTGCATGTTTGCCCCATCAGGGTGTAAAGCAACATCGAAAAATTTTAATTCGCCGCCCTGATATGTAGTAGGATCTGATAGCTGTACTGTAAAACTTAGTTTCCTATGTGTATTGTTAGGCGACATTAAGAATACATCTTGATGCCGTTTATAGCAGCCTTGATTTGACTCGTTGTAAGAGGCAAACTGTATTCCAGGTAAAAAATCATAGGCAATATTAAACCATTCTCTGTTTATGTTTGCCACTGCTTGATCTACTTTGTAAAAAGATAATGCCAATCTTGATTTTTTAATATAGGACGTATTGTACTTCTACGCCATTGATTATCAACTGAACCGGTATCGCCAACAACACCGTCAAATGCGGTAATTTTTTCTGCTTGAGAAATTATAAAGTCACATTCGTCGGGAGTAAAATACCCTTTGATATACGACCATTCGCCGTTCATTTATATTAACTGTTGTTTTGTCGAGCTTCAACCGCAGCAATTTGATCTGTGATAGTGTCAGTTAAGTTAGACTCTAAGAAACTCACAGTGGTAGTTTCTGGCATTAGATCATTTTCTATCATTGTTTTAGGAACTTTAGCAGTTACCCAATCGATGATTTGCTGTTTTGTTACCTGGGATGCAGGAACAAAGTCTGTAGAAATGTTATTGATATCTAAATCCACAACACCTATTTGACTTTTTGAGGTTCCTGTATCGTTTGTTGCAGTGCATTTCCAGACAACACGAGAAACTACTTTTTCGTTACCGTTATGGGAATCAAGTATTGTTACATTTTCAATGTCCCATGTGTAGGTTGTTGCCATAATTTATCCTTGTTTATTCTTTACCAGGACCCATTGCAGTGAATCCATTAGATTGTTGCTGCTCTTGTATTTGAGGGGCAACCTGTTGACGAATTTTATCAACAACTTGGAATGATTGCTCGTAGGGTAATTTACCTAGGCCGCCCATTACTAAGTTTAATTCGTTAAGATCTAGTTCTAAATGTAGTTTGTTATTCATAGAATACTCCGTTATATGAGATTATTTATATACGTAGTTAATACCTTAAAAATTAAGGAGTATTTGCTGGTTGAGGAGTTCCGACAACTCCTTTTGTTGGATCCCAAGGAAGAGGTTGTTCTACAATAGCAGACGCATTTAAACTTTTTAATATCTGTGCATTTACATGCCGTTCGTAATCGCCAACAACTACCGCTTTAATCCATCCTAGTACAATTTCCTCAGTTAGTTCGTTAAACGGAACAAAGTCTGCTGGATCAACATTGGCTGCGGTAAAAGGAGTTGCGCCAGAAAACTCGCCAGTGTTTCCGTTTTCGTCAGTGCCAGTTTTTTTCCAATAAGTTTGAATTACAGAATTTTGATGTTGTCCTTCTGTAGTTGTCTTAATTCCCGTAACGGTCCATGTGTAGTTAATAGCCATATTTTCTCCAAACGTTTCCTATATTTATTTTATGCTTCTGTAGCACCTTGCCATTTACTCAATGTTTTTAAATGTGCATAGGCTTGATCTAATATACTATCGCTACTATTAATATCGATTGTAAAATTTAAATTCTGATCAGTTGATCGCTCTCCTTCAAACAATGAAGGTGCATCAGTAGGATTAACAGATATTGCTGCAATTGGTGGTTTGCCTGCGTCTCTAGCTGCTTTATCTAGATAGATAGCTACGGCAATACGTCCGTACCAACCTGCTTTCCATGCATGGTCTGGTGCATTTTCTGGGCGGGCGCCTGCTGGGTCAATATCATCGCTGGGTCGCTTAACAGTATCAACCTTGGTGATAATGTGATAAGCGTTAGGAGCTGTTAGTCCGTTTTTTAATTCATATGCTTTGACTAATGCCATTATTATTTTCCTTTTAACTGCTGTCTCAATTCATCAATTTCTCGTTTAAGGTCTTTAACTGCCTGTACAAGATATGGAGTAATTTTATCATAATTAATGGTTAGATAATCTTTGATTTCTTCCCCGTCAATTATGTGTTTTTTACCAACTTTGTTAACTTTTACTGCTACAGGCAAGACTGCTTGAGTTTCCTGAGCAATCATACTTACCTCTTCTTGCCCGCCATATACAGCATCTTGAGTAACATATTCAGCTTCTTTTTTCCAGGTAAATCTAGAAGGTACTAATCTATCAATTAGTGCTAGTCCTTCTCCGGAATCCAGTGCTCGAATATTTTCTTTTAGTCTTCGGTCTGACCAATAAGCAGTAACTTCACCTGGGAAGTAGCCGTTACCACCAGTGACATAGAATCTCCAACCCTGAGCATTTCTATGGAAACCGTAGCTATCATCGTTCATCATTAGACTGGTGTGACCGTTGAATTCAATGCCGCCCCATCCGTTTCTAGTGCCGTCACTGCGCCATGAACCATAGCTGGCATTGTTTGGATACCAATGAGCACCGTTGGTATCACTATAAAATCCAGTGGTATTGGTGTACATCCAAACATATTTGTACAGATAGTTACTGCCGCCGTTGACCTGAAACAACAGCGAACTCATATCGTAATCGCTGTAGAAACGCATGCCTTCGTAGCTGGGGTTGGCACCAAATTTAAGACCAGTGTGGTTGGCAATTCTCAAATCTGGGTACGGGCTAGTCCATCCGCCTGTTTCCTGATAGATGGCATATGGCTGTGTTGCTATACCACTGTTACCACCTTGATATTTGTTGTTTAATAGACCAAAATTAAGCTGGTTTGAAGTTTCTACATTGATGTTACCAGTGCTAGCCGGGTCACTGTAATATGCTGTGTTAGCTCTATCATAGTAGATGTTGGCTCGTGCATCATCCAAATAGGTAATACGATACAGTTCCATGTTGGCATTGCCGTATTCAATACGTACCTGCCAGTTACCTGAACTGTTTAACAATCCAAAACCGTTAGCATCCCAATAACCGAGATAGCCTTTTAGGGTAGCTTCGTATGTTGCATAGGCTGCGATACCTCCATAGGCATTGCCAGCTGAATGCATTTTCCAGTATCCGCTGTTTGAATACCACTCAGCACCGGATGCAGTATTACGCAGACCTTTACCGCTGGTATCGTTACGGAACCAACCGTCGTTGTAGACTTCGCCTCGAATATCAAGATCAAGCATTACACTTGAAGTAGCAGGGTCAGTATAATAAGCAGTGTTATTGGTGTCGTAGAATATTGGTGATCTTGAAGATGTTAGTGCGGTAAAATTACCGGCGTCATCGCCCCAGTAAGATCTAGTACCAGCACTATTGTACCAATCCCAACCTCCAGTACCAAAATTTCTTGTACGATTTACACCAGCATCTTGTATAGTACTAGTATAATTTGTACTGTCACCTATGTTAAATCCTGTACCCCAGCCTACACCAGTAGCACCGCCGCCGTAGACGTTAAGTATACCGCTGGAAATCACAGTGGCGCTGGCAAGATTCAATGATGCCATAATAGATCTACCGGCTGGATTTGCATAATAGCCAGTATCGTCTGAATCATAGAATAACGGAGCACGATGACTTAAATTACTCCAGGCAATGCCGGTGTTGTCCCAACGCATATTCCAGTTTTGCTGAGAAATAACACTACCGTAACCTATACGCCAATCATTGGCAGCATAGTTCCACATTAAACCATAATAGACACTATTATTGGCCATTGCAAAGCCACCGTTATTATTAGTTCCTGCTGCAACAAAACTATAGCCAGCTGCTACAGTAAGATTTCCTGTGATAGTACTACTGGTGCTTGCAGACAATGTATAGCCAGTAAAGTTACCTGCGTGTAGAATAATATTACCGTTGATTCTTACATTGTCACCTGAACCGCCAACATCTAGATAATTATTTTGACTTCTTAGTCGTAGTCCGTAGCCGCCGGACAGTTGCATCATTGTGTTTAAACTGTCCCAACCTATAACGTTTGATGTGCCTAGTCCGTAAGTTGGTGAGTTTGCGGTTAACTGAGCAAAGTCACTTGACTGTACATAAGTTCTAGGAATATAACTGTTGGTTGCTAGTCTAACTGTGCCGTTTACATCGAGATAATATGCAGGAACGGTTTGATTAATACCTACGTAGCCGTTGATTGGGTCAATGGCCATTCTTTCAACAGGAATATTAGTACCTGTATTCGTAGATCCAGTACCTGGTTTTGTAGCAAAGACCAAATAACTACGCTCTGAACCAGATACGTCATATAATCTCAAACCAACCCATGCATGTGGTGCAACGTTATTAGTTCCGCTGTCACTGTTTAATGTGCCACCACTGTAGTTTAAGTTATGATTAAACGCAATACCTGCATAATAACTACCAGCTGTGGTAATACGCTGTGTAGCAGGTCCAACCTGCATAGCCCAGGTGCCTGTGTTAATTTCAGATGCGCCGCGCCCGCTAGAATGGAACATGTGGCTTCCGCCTCGGAAGTCTAGTGGTGCTGTATAGTATGAACTTACATAGCCAGGACCGTTGGTCAGTTGACTTAGGTTAGTTAAGTTATTGCTAGTCCAAACTTTGAAAGGTGTTATTGACACTTTCTTAGTAGCAGGACATGCAGCTTCAGTTACTGCCCATTGTCTATAAGCAATACCTAAACTATCGCTGACATAGCTCACAGAAAAACGAATGTAGTACGCATTACTGCTCATGTGTATTACAATGTTATTGCTGGCGTTTAGTGCTAGACTAACTGTGCCAGGATCCCAACCTGTATAATAACATTTATATCCAGTAAATGCACCTGTACTGGCATTCTGTGGAGTAAAGTGATAGACTAGTTCTATGTTTATTGGCTCACTGTCACCGTTGGCATAACCTTCGATGATAATCTTAGGCATATGAAACTGTGTAGCAGGAATATTAGTGGTAATTAGATAACCTGTTACAGGTGTTGCACTGCCGCTGTAGTTACCAGCGTTGATCATATTCAAGCCACTAAAGTAACCATAGGTACTGTTTACGGTATTAAATTGAACGTCACCGTTGGCTAGTGCAAAACCAGGGTTAGTAAGTTGATTTAAGTTTGTTAAATTTCCTGCATGCCATACTACGTTAGCGCCAACATACGGATTATAACCAAATGTAGTACGACCTGTGCTGGCGCTGATATCAAAGGCAGCATCTGCTCTTGCAGCAACACCTCCAGTAAATCCGTTCTTTAATACAGCAAATGCATCGCTATAAGTTACTGTGGCTAATTTTCCAACTGTCCATGCTGTTTGATCGTTGGCTACTACAGGGAACGACACTGAAGATACCGTATCAACACTGCTAGGATTAACTCGTATACCTTGACTCCAGCTACTACCGCTTGGATTGATAATCAGTGTTGGCGTAGTACCAGCACCGCCCGATAAACTACTACCAGCTAGTGACCAATAGGCATAATTGTTAATACTGCCGCCGGAGCCGGTCCAAGATGTTCCTGTGCCAAAATATATTGTTGCATTTGACCCTTGAATTACTGCTGGCCTTGCTGCACCGGCTCCGTCTTGATTACCAATTAAGATATTCTGTGCGCCACTTCCTGCTGTAACACGTAGATAATTGATAAATGCGCCGCCGCCTGAAACATCTAAAGTTTCTACAGGTGCTGTTGTTCCACCAACACGTACTTTACCACCACCACCTGCAACTACAACATTGCCTGTATGATAGTATTGTAAGCCAACAAGGCCTGTGTTGTCTTTTGAGTCAACAACAATGTCGCCTTGTCCGTAACCTTTGATGTTGGCAGTAGATGCTGCTCGATCAAGGTAAAGTATATCAGTTCGTTGATCTGTAATATCGTAGATACTAGCTGAACAGATATACCATGTTAATGGAGTGCCTGCACTAGGTGTTGGGCTACCAGATAGATAGAATAAATGCGTAGTGCTAAAAGTGCCTGTATCGCCACAGATTACTACGTAAACATATTCTTCCCACTTGCCTGTTCCAACGTTATTTGTACACCAGTATCCTTGATAGTTTGTACCTGCGGCATTGGTTGCAAAATTAATAGTGTAGCCGACTGCTAGTTGTGCTTTAAATCTTGCAACAATTATAGCATTAGCACGAGTGGCCGCGCCAAATCTAAATCCGCCAAAGCCCGGACTGGTTGTTGTACCGTTGTGTACAATCTGTAAAACAAAACCGGATGTTGTAGGAGTTCCACTAGGACTTGCTACACGACTTAAGGTAACGTTAGTACCGCCAGAATTATTATACGCTGTAATACCGTTAGTACCTGCATAGAAGTTTTCATCTAAGAAACTGGCACTTTTGAATCCTGATTTAAGCA